>ENA-OWOZ01001465-OWOZ01001465.1-bioreactor-metagenome-genome-assembly--contig:-NODE-1465-length-21466-cov-3.456169_pt1 | contig 21466 bp, 11 predicted proteins | sample MGYA00238140_ERZ651804 | MGnify/ENA primary metagenome ERZ651804 (study PRJEB26910, sample SAMN07631232) | bioreactor metagenome | isolation source: Switchgrass digestor | place: USA: Dartmouth... | reverse complement strand
TCCAAAGTTCAGGGAATATTTCAATGCCATATGGAAGGAGTTGGATGTACATGTCCAATAAAAACAGTCTGTCGCCGGAAAGAATTAAATATCTGAAAAAAGTCAAAAGGCAGAAGATAGCAACCTGGACCATAAGATTCCTGATACTGGTGCTGTTCTTTGCCCTTTGGGAAATTGCAGCCCGTTTGAAACTGATAGATGCCTTTGTGACCAGTCAGCCTTCCAGAATGCTCAGAACGCTTGAGAACCTGTACAGGGAAGGCGATCTCTTCAGGCACATAGGGGTCACTTGCCTGGAAACCGTTGCGGGATTTGTCATAGGCACCATTCTGGGTACGGCAATTGCTGTCATGTTGTGGTGGTCGGATTTTGCAGCACGCGTAATGGAACCCTATCTCGTAGTGCTCAACAGTCTGCCCAAGGTTGCTTTGGGTCCCATATTTATCATCTGGATAGGAGCGGGTCCTTCTGCCATCATCGCCATGGCCCTGGCCATATCGCTAATTGTTACTATACTGGAAGTTCTGAATGCTTTTATACATACCGACGTGGAGAAAATCAAGCTTGTTGAGACTTTTGGCGCGAATCGCCTGCAGGTCTTCACAAAGGTTGTTTTTCCCTCAAATATACCGGCCATGATAAATGCCCTGAAAGTTAATGTCGGACTTTCCTGGGTGGGCGTAATAACCGGTGAATTCCTGGTTTCAAAAGCAGGACTGGGCTACCTTATAGTCTATGGCGGACAGGTATTCCAGCTCGATCTGGTTATGACCAGCGTTATCATCCTGGCTATTGCTGCGGCCATCATGTACCAGGGTGTGGTCTGGATACAGAAGAAACTTACGGGGGGACAGGTGACTGATAAATAAACAGGGAAGTTAAACGGAAATTTAATACAGAAAAAAGAGATCATCCGGATTTTATGTTTTTCAGGAGGCAAGCCATGATAAATGGCATGAAGATAAACATTTGAAGGAGTGATAGAATGAAAAGAATAGGCTTAATTATTGTTACCATATTCCTGTTGCTGTCCTTTATCCTGGCTGGATGTCAAAAATCAAAAGAAGGAAAAATCAAAATAACCCTGAATGAAGTTACGAGATCTGTGTTCTATGCACCCCAGTATGTGGCAATGAGCAAAGGCTTTTTTGAGGAAGAAGGCCTGGAGATTGAAACCGTGACAGGTCAGGGAGCCGACAGAGTGATGACGGCCGTGGTATCAGGCCAGGTGGACATAGGCTTTTCCGGGCCTGAAGCATGTATCTACGTTTATAATGAGGGTAAAGAAGATTATGCCATAGTCTTTGCCCAGCTTACCAAGAGAGACGGCTCCTTCCTGGTAGGAAGGGAACCTGAACCGGATTTCAAATGGGAGAACTTAAGAGGAAAACATATAATCGGCGGAAGAAAGGGAGGAGTTCCCCTGATGACCCTGGAATATGTGCTCAAACAGCATGGTCTGGTTCCGAATGTCGATCTGATCGTGGACACCAGCATACAGTTCGCTGTAATGGCAGGAGCCTTTACCGGGGGGATAGGGGATTATGTTACCTTGTTTGAACCTACGGCGACAATGCTGGAGCAGGAGCAAAAGGGATATGTTCTGGCATCAATTGGTCAGGAAAGCGGTGAAATACCCTATACATGCTACTATGCAAGAAAGAGTTACATAGAAAAGAATCCTGAGATTATACAGAAGTTCACCAATGCCATCTATAAAGGGCAGATATGGTGTGACACCCACTCTCCCGAAGAAATTGCAGAAGCTATCCATGAATTCTTCCCCGATACTGACCTGAAGATCCTTGAAGCTGTTGCAAAGCGCTATAAAGAGATAGATGCATGGAATCAGGATCCCATCCTTAAAGAGGAAGCTTTGAACCGCCTGCAGGATGTTATGGAAGAAGCAGGTGAGCTCAGCGTAAGGGCACCGTATGACAAGATAGTAACAACTACATTTGCTGAAAAGGCAATCAAAGAAATAAAGAAATAATAATTCTTTAATATTATAAAGCCTCTATCAAGGTAAAGGGCTGCCGGAGAATTTGTCCAGGCAGCCCTTTTGTTGCTGAAAACATCTGACATGGCACAGGCTATGATCCGGGATTCAGGCGGAGGCTAAAAAGACGCGCAGCTTCAACAATGTGAGCTGAAAGCTGCTGCAGGCTATATTTTGTCGCATTTTGTTCTGCGAAAAGACCGTTTATAACAAGTTTCTTTGCTTATTGACAAAGGAATTGGCATCTGATACTATTATCATGTCAATTGAATAGGGGAAAGCTCATATAATCCTGCCGATATGGGGCAGGAGTTTCTACCAAACAACCTTAAATTGTTTGACTATGAGTGAAACTAATGGCTGCAATTATCAGCATTCCGTGTAGACTTGGGCTTGGAATTGCAAAGCTTTGCAAGTTTGCTGGGAATATTGATAATTTAATTTGTGCGTAGTGTGTACACGGCTATGCGGATAGTAAGCAAATAGATTTCACTTATAATCTATTTGCTTTTTTTAGTTTTGCAGGAAAATTGCATCCGGGCAACGGAATGCAGTATGTGGCTGAAGAGAATACTAAGGTTTACTCTTGCTTTGCTTATCAAGCAGCTTTTGTGGTATCGGTAAACCTGCAGTAAACTTTGACTACAGTTTAACAAACTAAAAAGACTTCAATTTATTTTATGCCAATATATTTTTCAGGAGGGGAAATCTATGGGATTTCTTGAAAAAACATTTCGCCTTAAGGAACATGGTACCAATGTACGTACCGAATTTGTCGCAGGATTGACAACTTTTGTAACCATGGCTTATATAATCATGGTCAATCCCAGTATTCTTTCGCAGGCAGGTATGCCTTGGGGTGCAGTATTTCTCGCAACCATCATTGCAGCCGTAATAGGTACGCTTGTAATGGGTCTGGTAGCCAATGTTCCTTACGCGCAGGCTCCCGGTATGGGACTTAATGCATTTTTCGTATTTACAGTAGTTATCGGCCTTAAATTTAAGTGGCAGGAAGCACTTGCCATGGTTTTTATCTGCGGTCTCATCAATATCCTAATTACAGTGACAAAAATTCGTAAATTAATAATCAAGGCAATTCCTGAAAGTCTTCAGAACGCGATTGGCGGCGGAATAGGTATTTTCATTGCCTATATTGGAATTAAGAGCGCCGGTCTCCTCAGCTTCACTTCCGATCCCGGAACCTATGTACAGCTTGGCGAAGGCGGCACAGTTATTGCCAATTCAAGCGCGGTTCCTGCTATCGTTCCGCTGAATACTCCCGGCGTTCTGCTTGCTATCTTCGGTATTGTTCTGACATTCATCCTTCTTGTCTGCAATGTCAGAGGCGCAATTCTGATTGGTATAGCTGTAACTGCAATTCTTGGTATTCCTTTCGGAGTTACAAAAATAGGCGAAGCAATCAGCTTTTCAGAAGCTCTGTCACAGCTTCCAGAGACAATGTTCGCAGCATTCGGAAATCCTGGACTGTTGTCTCTCTTCAGTGACCCGGGCAGAATTCCTCTTGTGCTGATGACAATCTTTGCATTCAGCCTGTCAGATACCTTCGATACCATCGGAACCTTTATCGGAACAGGAAGAAGAAGTGGTATCTTCGATGAAAAGGACGAAGAAGCCCTTTTCAGCAGCACAGGATTTAAATCCAAAATGGACAAGGCCCTGTTCGCCGATGCTACCGCTACTTCAATAGGCGCTATCTTCGGTACTTCCAATACCACAACCTATGTTGAGAGCGCTGCAGGTATTGGCGCCGGCGGACGCACAGGTCTGACAAGCGTTGTAGTTGCTATTCTCTTCGTGCTCAGCGCTTTCTTCGCTCCCTTAATCAGCGCTATTCCCGGACAGGCTACAGCAGCGGCCCTGATTGCTGTTGGTATAATGATGATGTCAACCTTCAAGGATATCAAGTGGGATGATCTGGCAGAAGCGATTCCGGCATTCTTCGCAGGTATTTTCATGGCATTCTGTTACAGCATTTCCTATGGTATTGCTACAGGCTTCATTTTCTACTGCATAGTAAAGATCTTTAAACGTGAGGCCAAGGACGTAAGTCCCGTACTGTGGGTATCAACCATCCTGTTCATAATTAACTTTGTTATCCTTGCTATCATATAAATTCTGCTTCGCTGAGATTTGCTCCGTCTGGATTTTCCGGGCGGAGTGAAAACTTTTATATTATGGCTCCATGTTTTTTTAGAATTCAGTGTTTTTGCCGGCATATGGTCATATTTGACTGTCTGCCGGTTTGTTTTTTATGTTCCGTTATCGGGATAGATTATTTTATTGCCGGTAACAGCTTGAATTTTACGGATGGTTAAGTGATAATGGTGTCAAAGCGCACTGGTATGGTGGTACACAAATGGCTGTTTGATATAAAATAAAAGAAGAAAAACACATACCACAGGAAAGATGGTGTTGGAATGGGTACTCATGTACTTGTTGTGGATGATGATATAAATATTTGTGAAATAATTAGAATGTATCTTGAAAAAGATAATTTCAGGGTTACGCTTTGCCATAATGGCAAAAAGGCTTTGGAAGAGTTCAAAGATAAAGCTCCGGACATTGTCATCCTAGATATTATGCTCCCTGGGATGGACGGGTGGCAGGTGTGCCGGGAGATAAGAAAAGTCAGTTCCATTCCTATCATAATGTTATCGGCAAAGGACGAAACCTTCAACAAGGTACTTGGCCTGGAACTGGGCGCTGATGATTATATGGTAAAACCTTTTGAGCCCAAGGAACTGATTGCACGTATCAGGGCAGTTTTAAGAAGGTATGAACACCATGAAGAAGCCCCTCTTCAACTGGTATTTCCCGGGCTTGTAATCAATAAATCAAATTATACGGTGAAACTGAACGGCAACGATTTGAGCCTTCCTCCGAAGGAGCTTGAGCTGTTGTATTTTCTTGCCTCAAATCCCAATAAGGTCTTTACCAGGGAACAACTTCTGGAAAATGTCTGGGGATTTGATTTTTACGGCGACACCAGAACGGTTGATGTCCATATAAAAAGATTGAGGGAAAAACTGGAGCCCGGACAGCATAAATGGCAGATAAAAACCGTATGGGGTGTAGGTTACAAGTTTGAGGTGAAATGATGATAAGAACATTGTTTGGTAAGATTCTTACGATGGTTCTGCTTGTCCTTATCATCAGTTTCACCATAACCGGTTTTCTGATGAATGCCGGCCTTAAAAACATGATAATTGATCAGAAATCAGAGCAGCTTGACAATATTTCCGAGAAGGTAATTTCTGCCCTGGATACCCTGCTTAGAAGCTATACAATAAGGGATCCTTTTTTATTCAACAGCTTCATTCAGATACTTGCCGACAATACCGATACAATTATATGGATTTTAAGGGACGACGGCGCTTTTCTTTTTTATTCAGATATTCCCGAATATGTTGCCGATAAACTGGAAATATCCGAAGACGGCCGCCCGAAACTGCCTGACGAGCGGCAGTATGCAGGATCCGACCAGGAGTATATGACAGGCGATTTTTACGGTCTTTTTGACAAATCAGGTGTAGAATGGATAACCAGAAGGGAGTATTTCAGGCTGACCGACATTCCTCCCTATAACCTGAATGCTCAGGTTCTTGTGCTTATTCATGCCCAGATGCCGGTTGTCTTCAGTACAAAATCATCCGTTTTCGTAATTTTCATTTTGTCAGGTCTGGTGGGTTCTTTCATTTCATTCCTTTTTGTTGCCGTTCTTTCACGCAGGATTGTAAAGCCGGTCAAACAAATGAAGGATATTGCAAAGAGAGTGGCTTCGGGTGATTTTGACGAGAAGATTGTCGTCGAAGGTAAAGATGAAATAGCTGAATTGTCCGAAAGTTTCAATAATATGGTGGTATCCCTGAAAAATCTCGAACAGATGAGGCGTGACTTTATAGGAAATGTGAGCCATGAGCTTCGCACGCCAATTACAACAATTAAGGGTTTTGTAGAAGGAATCCTCGATGGAGTAATTGAAGAAGAACGCCAGGCTGAGTATCTGTCTATAGTCAGAGATGAAGTAAGAAGAATGCAAAATCTTGTAAATGACCTGTTGGATCTTGCCAAAATGCAGGGTGGGGAGACAAAGCTAAATATATCGGTCTTTGATATAAATGAGCTTATAAGGCGTTGTGTTATTAGTCTGCAGCAAATGTTCATAGAAAAGAATCTGGAATTCAGCGCGGATTTCGAACAGGAAAAAATGCTCGTAAAAGCAGATAAAGAAGCCATCCAGAGGGTTATTATAAACCTTCTTCACAACGCCATAAAATTTACCCCCGATTACGGCAGAATAACTGTGAGAACTTTTCTTACAAGGGATAAAGTCAATGTCTCGGTGGAAGATACAGGAAAGGGCATTCCTGAAAGTGAGCTGCCAAATATTTTTGAAAGATTTTACAAGACTGACAAATCACGGAGCGAAGACCGGACTGGTGTCGGACTTGGTCTTGCAATAGTCAAAAACATTATAATGTCGCATAAAGAAAGTATAAAAGTGGAAAGCAAGGAAGGCGTTGGCTCCAAGTTTATTTTTACCTTGCGTAGTGCTTCCGGAACTGAGACATACTAAAGTTAACATTTTATTCATAACTAATTAAAAAGTTGTGTTTAATATATATATAGAAAATGAACGACAAAAGAAAGGGGAGGTAAATTTATGGATGAGTACAGAGGGTATAATAATTCAGATAACAGTTGGAATTACACACCGAGTTCAAATCCTGACGAGTACACATACTCTTACTATAGAAAGTATGAAGACGGCGATGATTATGAAGACCTGAAAACATCGTCCTTTTACAGCGAAAGCTATAAAGAGCCGTCGAAGGGAAAATTCAAAGGAATTATAGTGCCCATGATTATCGTGGCGCTCATAAGTTCAATTTTGACCGGCGGAGTTGTCGGAGCGTATTTTACTTATTTCATGCCGCAAAGCGATGGCACTAATTATCAAAGCAACAACAATGCCACTCAGGTACCTGTAAAAAAGATAGAAATAGTCGACAATACCGGTGAGGTTACAGTTGAAACAGCCGTGGCAGAGAAAGTAAGCCCTTCCATTGTAGGAATAAGCGTCACTTTCCAGACCAGTGATTTCTTATTTGGAACACGTGAAAATCAGGGATCAGGATCCGGAATCATATACAGCAGCGACGGATACATTATTACCAACAACCATGTAATAGAGGATGCAATGCTTGGAAACAGCGGGAATAAAATAGCTCCCGGTGCGAAAATCCAGGTAATCCTTCCGAACCAGGTTGACAAACCCTATGATGCAACAGTTGTCGGACGCGACAGCAGAACAGACATTGCCATCCTCAAAATCAATGCTTCCGAACTTCCTGCAGCCGAATTCGGGGATTCGGACAAGGTTAAGGTCGGCGAAAAGGCGATTGCAATAGGCAATCCAGCCGGACTGGAGTTTATGGGATCCGTTACATCGGGAATAATAAGCGGCCTTAACAGGGAAGTGAAATTTGACGACGGCAAATCTTTGAAACTCATTCAGACAGATGCGGCAATAAATCCGGGTAACAGCGGAGGAGCTCTCGTAAACGCAAAAGGGCAGGTAATAGGAATCAATACTTCCAAGATCAGCGGAGTACAGTTTGAAGGCCTTGGCTTTGCAATTCCGTCCAACGATGCAGTCGCAGTAGCTGAAAGCCTGATTCAGGACGGTTATGTAAGAGGAAGGCCCCAGCTCGGTATTACCGTTGACACACGTTTCAATTCGGATGTGGCCAAGGCAAACAATGTACCTGAAGGAGTCCTTGTATATTCGGTTGAACCGCTGAGCGGCGCATATAAAGCAGGTATCAGAACAGGTGACATAATAACAAAATTCAATGGTGTTGAAATCAAGTCCTTCGAGGACCTTGACAGAGAGAAAAATAAGTATAAAGCCGGCGATACTGTCGAGATAACGCTTTACAGGCTGCCAGAAAAATATCCGTATGACAAGGGACAGTATCTGACAGTACAAGTGGTGCTTGGTGAAGACAAAGGTTAATGCATAAGAGGGGCATGGAAACAGATTCCATGCCCTTTTTTTCTGTTCAGGACAGGGGCAGATTCCGTCTTGCTCCCGTGAGGTCGCTGGGCGATCACGCATCCATGCGTGCGCCGGCTAAAATCACATCCTGAGATTTTCCCTCACTCGAGCTTCGCTTTTCGCATACAACTTCATCTGCTTCTGCGGATTGCATTCAGATCTGAATATCATGGCCTTCCAGTCATAAAAAGCGGACGCAAGGGCTTCCTCTGGAGACAGCCGAAAGCTGCGGAGGAAATGACCACCCGGCAGTAAGTATATTGGGACAGTCCGCCGGACTACAGAGAGCAGACCACGTCGTTGGGGACATGGCGGAGCTTGCCGGAGCCATGTCCTCATTTTTTGTCAATTGGTCAAGTTAACTTTGGTGCTTTGGGGCTGTTCGGAACGGGGAACCCTTGCGGCCAATTGTAACTGAAGAATTGAAAACAAGTTGTAAAAAAGGCAGGGAACAGAGCGACAATTCCCTGCCTTGTGCTTTAATCAGGCATAATTCAGGATTTTCTCCACAAGCTCTTCCTGCAGTTTATTCAGGCCTGCGAAATCCATGTTTTTGATATAATACCTTTCAAGTTCATCATGGGCTTTCTTTGCTTTTCCTATGCATTTGATTGCCTGCTGCATCAGAACTTCCGCGTTGGTACAGTTGAACTCCAGTTCATCGCTTGATTCGCCAATTCTGGATTGATCATAGAATTCCCTCAGGTCATATGATACGCAGTTATTGCCGCCCGGATCGCTTATATCATGGTATACATTGGCCGTAATAACTGAAACATTAAGTTCCGGTATGATAAGATGTTCCACTCTTACCGGATCCATAGGACAGTAAAAGGCTTCTGTGTAAAAACCCCTGAGAAGGGCCTCTTTTTTCAGGTGTTCCATGATTTCTCCCGTATTGCTTCCAGTGGGAGCTATCAGCCTGATTATCGTGGTTCCCGAACAAAGACTGTCGAGATTGTCGGTAAAACCGCCGGGCGTTATTCCGCTGGCAAACATGCGCCTTAATTTGCCGAAACTGTCGGAAAGCTGAATATTCCTGAATATTTCAGATGCCAGTTTGCAGGCAAAAAGAATTGCCCGGCCCTTATTCATGGCATTTTCGTATATATTTTCGGTATCATTTTTTATATAGGCAGCGGCTTTCAGATAACGGTAGGCTCTTGCAAAGTGTCCCTTGATTTGCTGATTTATTGCAAGTATCTGTTCCTTATAGTTTTCAAAACCTTTTTCATTCCAAAACTGGCCCAGATTTATTATTTCGTCGACAGCGCCGGGGAAAACGGGGTCAATTACATGGGGGGCAGTGCCGTCAAGAATGGCAATCTTCAGTTTTGGTATTACAACTCCGTCAAGGCTGTTATTGTCGCTGGAACAGCGCATAAATTCGACATCATATCCTTTTTTGGAAAATTCCAGCCCGACTTTTTTCATGAGCGTACTTTTTCCTGTTCCGGGCCCGCCTTTTAAAATAAATATTTTTCTGGCCTCATAGGGTGAGATTACGTATTCATAATAGCTGAAAAACCCAGCAGGCGTATTGCCGCCCGGAAACATATGCCGTATTCTGCCTTCGGACATTATAACACCTCAAATGCAAATTTACACGAATAGTATATTTGTCAAATTGTAGAATTATTCCTTTTTGGCTTTTGTTTGTATTTTTATGCACCTGCTAAACAAAAAGCGGGTGTTGATTACTTCCGGTGATTCGTTCTATAATACATTTAAAACAGCATATAGTGAAGTTGAAGAATATGTCAGACAGGATTTCATCCAAAATGTGGTGTTATGTTGTTATTTTGCTTCTGATGATTTCAATACTTGGCCTTGCGGCATGTACAGAAGGCTATGTAAAAAACGAAGGTTCTGTTACGGAGCCTCCTTTTAATGGTGAAAACATGGATACGGAAAACTGGCTTGATCCTGAAGGGGATACTGTTCCAATGCCTGGAAACGGGCTCCAGGATGATCCGTATATTTCCGCGCCTCCGGAAACAAGCCCGGCAACAGGACCTGGTACTGAATCAGGTAATGACACGGCTGAATCATCCGCATCCAATTCAGACAATGAAAAAGCATCAGATCCCGTCAGTGATTCCCAGTCTGCACCCGATATACGTCCGAGCCCTGAACCGTCTTCAGAGCCCAGGCCCACCCCGATACCCAAGCCTGAGCCATCACCGGATTCGGAGGTGGTTTCGGACAAAGAAGCCGGAATTGTCAATCCATATGTGCCTTATACATATGATCAGATGATGCTTGAGAGCCAGAAGCTGGCAGAAAGGTATCCTGAAGTAATTGCCCTCGACACAATCGGCAGTTCGGTCGAAGGCAGGGATCTGCTGCTGATCAAGCTTGGCACTGGTTCCAAAAAGATAATTCTTTGCGGTGCACACCACGCAAGGGAATACATAACCAGTTCATACCTGATGAAAATGGCCGAGGAATATGCAAAGGCCTATACAGACAACAGGAAATTAGGAAATTATGACGTCAGAAAACTGCTTGACCAGATAACCCTGTATGTCGTACCAATGGTAAATCCCGACGGGGTAAATCTTGTAAACAACGGCCTTAACGCAGTTGCGGACAAGGAAGCCGTACAGGCTATGGCATTAGTAAGGCCGACTTACCGGGAATGGAAGGCCAATATAAACGGTGTGGACCTTAACCGCCAGTACCCTGCATATTGGGAAGAAAAATATGATGATGTAGGAAAGCCTGCATCTGAGAATTACAAGGGGAAAGGTCCTGCTACCGAGCCTGAAGTCAAGGCCATGATGAAGTTGTCGGAAGAAAATGAATTTATACTTGCAGCATCTTTCCACGCAAAAGGCAACTCAATTTTTTGGGCGGATGAAGGTACGGTCGATAAAATCCCCGGAGTTGAAGCAATGGCAAAAAGGCTGGCGGCGTTGACCAAATACGAGATGCTGCCTGTTTCAAAAAATCCTTCTGTCTATGGGGCAGGATATGAGAACTGGTTCAGGATGAAGTTCAGCAGGCCTGCTTTCTGCATAGAACTTACGCCATACAACAATACCGATGTTCCCCATGATGACAGGAAATTTGACAGCCTTGTCTGGAACAATGCAAAATATATAGGTCTTTTCCTTGCAGAAGAAGCCCTGAAAAGACAATAAGAATTCGTTATTATATTTATAACTGCCTCGGGATGGAGGATGCCGGAAATATGGTTACATTTGTTTATGCCGGATCAAAGCATAAACAAGTGTAATTTTTTATGCATAGCCCGTACATTAGCCATAGATAATGTAAGAATTTCTCAATTAAGGCTTTGTTCATGTAATAGTGGCAGCGCACAAAAAATTGAGCCTAATTCAGAATAATTTGTTTTATTTTTACAAAAATCTAAAAATAGTCAACCATTTTTAAAATTTGTCTACCATCAAAATTACTCAAATATGATATACTTCACCATGCAAACATATCTTGTATTCCGAAAAGGCAGCTTCAAGTCATTGAAAATTTTCACGGACATTGGAGTTCAAACAAGGCTATCCGGACATCACACAACAATCGTCTTGCTGCAATCTTTCTGCAATCTGTATTTTCATCATTATTGTACCAATAAACACAGTACCGTATATGTATTTGCTATCCAGGATTCCTCCGACAGACCGGTTATAGTGGCATGCATCTGGGCGGACAGGATGTATTATGCCATAGGCCTGCCGACAAGCCGACATATATGGGTACAGTCATTGAGGTGCGAAAGACATCTCTTTCTGAAATTATTTCTATTGAAAAAGGAGGGAATCGAATTGAAGAGGAAAAGAGTTTTCTCGGTTATCCTGATTCTGGCGTTTCTTCTGAGCTTTTCCGCACCTGTGATCACGGTATCCAATGCGGCTGAGAATTTGGCTCTCAATAAACCGGCTGCTGCATCGTCCTCCTACAATGCGACCAATACACCAAACAAAGCCTTTGACGGAAATCCAAACACCCGCTGGGAGTCCGAGTACAGCGATCCCCAGTGGATCATGGTGGACCTGGGAAGCAGTTATAATATCGCCGGTGTCAAAATCGTATGGGAAAACGCTGCCGGAAAGGAATACAGGATACAGGTCTCGCAGGACAGCGTAAGCTGGACGGATGTCTACACCGTTACCAACGGTACCATGGCGCATGTCCTTGACGCAAGTTTCCAGCCTGTTCCAGGAAGGTATGTAAGGATGTACGGTACACAGCGGGCAATGATATATGGCTATTCCATCTGGGAATTTGAAGTATATGGATCTGAAGGTGACGGACCGCCTCCGGTATCCATTAATCCTCCGTCAGGCCTCACCGTAACCTCTTATACAGCCAATTCGATTAGCCTTGGCTGGAATCCTGTACCTGGCGCCGCAGGTTACAATATTTACCGCTCATTTACCGCAGCAGGTCCATATATGAAGGTTAACAGCGCGCCTGTTACTTCGACAGGCTATACAGATACAGGGCTGGATACGGCTACTTATTACTACAAGGTATCTGCAGTCAGCGGAAGCAGTGAATCGTCCCTGTCTGACCATGTATCAGCAAGAACAATACTGGACTTCGGACCAAATGTTATAATTTTTGATCCTTCCATGCCCGCATCATATATCCAGGATACTGTCAATTACATTTATGACAGAATGGCTCCCGCAGACACAGGGCAGTTCTCATCCGAAAGGTATGCGCTTTTGTTCAAACCCGGAAATTACAGTACCTTTGTAAATGTCGGCTACTATACCCAGGTTCTTGGCCTTGGCCTGCTGCCAGACCAGACAAGTATCAACGGGCTGGCCTGCTGGCCGAATCTGCCTAATAACAATGCGACATGCAATTTCTGGCGAGGGGTTGAAAACATTGCGGTCAACAGCGATACCGTCTGGGCAGTGTCGCAGGCTGTCTCAATGAGGCGTGTCCATATCAGGGGAGAACTTTCCCTGCACTGGTACGGCGGATAGACCAGCGGGGGCTTTATGTCTGACTGCATAATTGATGGCAAAGTTGTTCCGGGATCACAGCAGCAGTGGTTCTCGAGAAACAGCAAGTGGGCAGAATGGGCCAATGGTGTCTGGAATATGGTATTCAGCGGATGTGTGAATGCACCTCCCCCGTCATACCCGAATCCTCCCTACACAGTGATTAGTCAGACGCCCATAATCAGGGAAAAACCTTTCCTGTATCTTGACGGTTCAGAGTATAAGGTATTTGTTCCTGATATCAGGATCAATTCGGTCGGGGTATCATGGGAGAATGGGGTACCGGCAGGACGTCCGCTTACCATGGATCAGTTTGTCATAGCCCATCCCGAAACATCGACGGTGGAAAGTCTGAATCAAGCCCTGAGCCAGGGGAAGAACATAATTTTCACTCCGGGCATTTACAGGCTTGGCGGACCGCTTTTGGTGACCCAGCCCAATACCATAATACTTGGGCTTGGACTGGCCACGCTTACACCTGTAAACGGAAATGCATGCATGAAGATAGCAGATGTTGACGGGGTAATCGTGTCAGGCCTGCTGTTTGATGCGGGTATCATAAACTCGCCTGTGCTTCTTGAAATCGGCCCCGAAGGCAGTTCGGCAAATCATTCATCCAATCCGACCTTCCTGAGCGACGTTTACTTCAGGGTGGGCGGCGCTGCCGCGGGCAAAGCCGATGTCTGCATCATAATCAACAGCAACCATGTGGTTGGCGATAATTTCTGGGTATGGCGCGCTGACCACGGCGAAGGAGTAGGATGGAACATCAATACCACTAAAAACGGCATCATTGTTAACGGTGATTATGTAACACTGTATGCACTCATGGTGGAACACTTCCATGAATACCAGACGGTATGGAATGGGGAATACGGAAGGACCTACTTCTACCAGAGTGAAATACCTTACGATATTCCGAACCAGGCTTCCTGGATGAGCCACAACGGTACAAAGAACGGATTTGCATCGTATAAGGTGGCAGATCATGTAAACTATCATGAGACATGGGGCATGGGCATATACAGCTATTTCAGGGATGCGCCGGTAAAACTGCACAGCGCCGTAGAATCACCCAACAAACCGGGCGTCAGGCACCACAATACATGTACGGTATGGCTGGCAGGGCATCCGGACAGTGAAATCACGCATGTCATCAATGATTCAGGCAATGCGGCCAGGCAGGGCGAGCAGATGAGACAGTACATTATAGAGTATCCGTAATGATTGTCCGCGTGAGAACAGTCGGCAGTCAGAAACAAAAAAGTATCAGGGGTATACTGCCATTTCAGCCGGAGGCAGTATACCCTTCCGCTCCAGCAACTGCCGGGTTCCCCCCATTGTTTTAATACAGATATCCGGTATTCCCTGAGCAATCTTTAAACTGCACCTTTCAGGGAGACTGTTCATACCTGATACTTATTCAGTTATTACTTGCATAAGAATGAAAATGCAAATTAATAATTGGAGGTGTTATTATGTTCAAAAATAATACTTTCAGAAGGATAACGGCATTTGCGATCATGTTATGCATGATTGCCGGTTTCCTTCTGTATCCTGGCTTAACCATAACAAGGGCAGCCGAATCATACCTCTTATCCCTTAACAGACCCTGCTATGCATCCACGGTTCACGGTGGCGATATTCCCAGCAGGGCAACCGATGGTAGCATTTATACTCACTGGGGCGCCGAATGGGAAACTGAGAACCAGTGGATAGACGTTGACCTGGGAGCTGTTGCGACCATAGACAGGGTGGTGCTTAAGTGGCAAAATGAAGCTACTTATGCGACCAGATACAGAATAGAAGTATCAAATGATGAGATAAACTGGCAGACAATTTATGTTGAGAATAACGGGACAGGCGGGCAGAGAGTCCAGAGCCCTGCCGGAAATATTTATTGCGTTGAGGATATAAGTCTGTCAGGACAGGGCCGTTATGTACGTCTTTTTGCGGAAAAATGTGTCACCGGTTATGGGGTGGCCTTGTACGAATTTGAGGTATACGGAACGGGTGGCATCAATCCGCCTCCAAAGCCGACAGTGAATCTTGCCCTTAACAAACCTGTAACCGCTTCGTCCACAGATACTCCCTGGTGGGCCCAGCCCGGAGATCTGGATCCTGTGAAGGCAGTTGACGGCAATCCGTCAACATACTGGCTTTCTAAACAGGGTAATGAACAATGGTTCCAGGTAGCCTCGGAGCCGTCTATACGATAGGCCAGATAAATATTATCTGGGGCTTTGCGGAATTCGGACGGGTTTATGATATCCAGGTTTCCCATGACGGACAGAACTGGACAACTGTTTACAGGGAACTCAACGGCATGGGCGATCCGGATTACATACCATGTTATGTTACGGGTCGTTTTGTCAGGATGCTGGGGCATGCGCAGGCCAGAGGTTCCGGATACTCCATAAGCGAATTTGAAGTTTTTGAGTATGTTCCTGGAGATCCGCGTCCCCAGTATCCGATACCGGAGATACCCACACCGGGAGTAATCCAGGTGGGCAAAGGCAGTTACGCGGTAAATGACATCAAAATGGCACAACCCAGGTATCCCAAGTATGTGACAGAGAATGTCAGCGTACCTATTCCATCCAATGACTGGTGGACATCGGTTCTGTACAAGAGACTTAGCGATGGAATCGTCGCATTGCCGCTGCGGTTCGAATATTTTGACACAGGCCTTGGTTTCTTCTATGCAAGTCCGATCTTCACAGCCCCCAACAGCGGCGCAATGGACACAAAATTCAGCAACATGGACCTGTTCATCAATACCAGCAGTATAGTAAGGACTTCTGAAGCCCGGGTGGATGGTTACGGAGACTGGTCTGTTGATGTAGTCTTCAGTGATGACGGGACCCCGAAGATGAGAAACACCATTGTAAAGGGCTCTCCGTATGTATACAGTACATTTACCGACCCTAATTCAGTAGAGATATCAAGCCCTGCAATAGTGGGCCTGTTTGATGACAACAATAACCCAATCCTTGTGAATGACGGCGATACAATTGTTAACGATCATATCGGAATTGAGGTCAAGAACACAAATACCGCTCCGGTGAGCGAGACCCATTACAGGTCGTATGGCATATTCGCACCCCCCGGGACAGTATTCACAAGGGTGGGCAGCAAGATAAAAATAAAACTTGGAAGCGGACAGAACTATCTTTCGGTTGGGCTGCTTCCCAACAAGTCTGATCTCAACTATATGTATCAGCATGCCTATGCATTTGTCACAGACACAGCCGTTACATGGAACTACGATGAAAGCACATCAATTGTAAGCACGACATATACAGACACTATCAGCCTCAAGCGCCAGGATAAGTCAGGGAACACATTGATGGCTCTTTTCCCCACACAATGGAAATATACATCACACCCGTTTACTTCGCTCGAGTATGAATCTGCCCGCGGAAAAATGAAAGTTATAGAAGGAAATTCCTTCACTATCCAGGACAGATTCTACGGCATAACCCCGTCATTTGGCGAGCCTGTTGAATCAGGTTCCTACAACCGCGATAAAATGATAGAATATCTAAATACCTTCAAAGCCAGTGTCACCAATGATTACTGGGTGGCAGACCCATACTGGCAGGGCAAGAAGACACATCCCCTTGCAATGGGTATACTTATAGCACAGCAGCTTGGAGATTATGAGACAAGGGACGAATTTATAAGCATCCTCAGGAAAATACTTATAAACTGGCTGACATATGAAGGTAAAGAGGAAGAATATCCTTACTACCTGTACTATTCTGAAAACTGGGGGACCATCAATGGGGATGGCGGAGACCATGGAATGGCAGTGAACCTTTCCGACCACCATTTCCTCTGGGCATACTACATATTCCCCGCAGCCGTTCTGGCCGCATATGACAGCGACTTTGTCAGGGATTACGGTGCGATGCTTGAGCACATGATAAGGGATACCATGAATCCTTACAAGGATGATCCGCTGTATCCGTTCATGAGAAACTTTGATGTGTATGAAGGCCATTCATGGGCAGGTGGATATGGTGACAATCAGAGCGGAAACAACCAGGAATCCTCATCAGAGGCTACCTTCGCATGGGCAGGGCTGTATCTCTGGGGTTTGGTAACAGGAAACAGGACATACAGGGATGCAGGTATCTGGGGATTTACCCATGAGGTGAATGCAATAGAGCAATACTGGTTTGACTATGATGAGGAAAACTGGGCAGATGACTATGTGCCGGGTGTCGTGGGCATATTGTGGGGCAATGCCTATACCTATGGAACATACTTTTCCGGCAATCCTTCATGTATTTATGGTATCCAGTGGCTGCCTGTCACACCTGTCCTGACATACCTTGGCGAAAGAACCGATGTTGCAGCCAGGATATGGAGCGATTACAGGAGGGATCAGGACGCCTACCAGGCAAAACTGGCGGCTGAAGGCAGACCGGACGCGGATCCGGAAGGATGGTTCCATATATTATGGCCATACCAGTCCCTGTCTGATCCTCAGTTGGCAACATACTGGTGGGATGAAACCAAGGTGCCCGATGATGAAAGATTTAATTCCTACTGGTTTATTCATAACATGAATGCCAAGGGGCACCGTTCAACAGACATCTGGTCAAGCAACTGGACCAGTTATCAGGTATTCAGGAAAGGTTCCCAATATAGCGCCGTAATATGGAACCCTACTGACAGTACGATATTCGTCCAGTTCTGCAACGCATCAGGCAATCTGGGTTCCGCATATGTGCTTCCCAAGACCACAATTACTGTAAATCCATTAATCAACAACGGAATGCCGAGTGGACCTCAGCCACCTGCTCCTGCACCCGATCCGGATCCAATTCCGGTCCCTGGATTAATTGAAGCTGAGGACTATTATACAAACTTCAGCTGCCACAAGGTCGACAGCGCCGAAGGCAAGGCCATTGGCTACATTGATCCCGGAGACAGGCTGATTTACGAGATAGATGTCCTTGAGGAAGGAGACTATCCGCTTCAGGTAAGGGTACTCAACAACAGGGGCGAAACAGGCGAAATCCATTTCAAATCAAGCCTTAGCGGAGGAACTGTACTGTCAGCCGTAAGCATTCCTTCCACCGGCAGCTGGAATACGGTAACTTCCACCATCCACCTGCAGAAGGGCGTGCAAAGACTGGCCCTCTATATTGCCAATGGCCACTTTGACATAAACTGGATCCAGATAGGTGAAGGTTCAGGACCCGCGGAACCGGGACAGAATATAGCCCTGGGCAAATCCGCCACCGCTTCATCATTCCTGGGCGGAAATACAGCGGCAAACGCATTTGACGGGAACCCCAATACACGCTGGGAGTCTGAATTCAGTGATCCTCAGTGGATTACAGTAGACCTTGGAGCGAATTACACCATAACAGGCGTGCGACTGCACTGGGAGACCGCGGCAGGCAGGAATTACAAGATACAGGTATCCACTGACGGTATCAACTGGACTGATGCATACACAAGGGTTGGCGGAACGGGCGGAACTGAAGTGATCAGCTTCTCACCCGTAACCGGCAGGTATGTGAGATTGTACGGTACCGAAAGAACCACCATATGGGGATATTCCCTGTGGGAGTTTGAGGTATACGGAACAAGTTCCCAGGAACCACCAGCTCCTGCGGGCAATCTTGCCCGCAACAAGCCGGTGGCAGTCTCCTCAACCCAGTCCGGCCTGCCTGCGGAAAATGCAGTGGACGGAGACATCAACACCAGGTGGGGTTCAGACTGGTCCGACCCGCAATGGATATATGTGGATTTAGGATCGGTTTTACCGGTAAGCAGGGTCGTACTCGTATGGGAAGCTGCATACGGGAAGTCTTACAAAATTCAGGTTTCCACAGACGCACAGAACTGGACGGATGTTTACTCCACCACCACGGGAGACGGGGGAACGGACGACATCACATTCAGCAGCACCAACGCAAGGTATGTAAGAATGTACGGAACCGAGAGAGGAACCGGATATGGTTATTCCCTCTGGGAGTTTGAGGTCTACGGTGGCTAAACCTTGAAGTCTGCATGAAGGAACCGGTCCCGGTACCCAAAAAGGGGCCGGTTCCTGTATTTTAAAATCACCCGAATGTAGTGAAAAAACAGGAACATGATGTTCAGCTCTTCCTGCGTCCTCGTCGCAGGAAGTTGTTTATGCTCAAGTTTGCTCTTGCGGGGTCGCCGGGCAATCACGCATCCGTGCGTGCGCCAGCCAAAATAACATCCTGTGGTTTTCCCTCACCCGGGCTGCGTTTTTCGCATACAACTTCATCTGCTCCTGCGGATTGCATTCAGATCTGAACATCATGTTATTTTGCAAAGACGTAGGAAAAGGCGGACGCAAGGGCTTCCCCTGAAGAACAGCCGAAAGCTGCGGAGGGAATGGCCGCCCAGGTTGAGTATATGGGAACAGTCCGCCGGACTTCAGAGAGCAGACCGCGTCGCCGGGGACATGGCGTAGCTTGACGGAGCCATGTCCTCATTTTCAGGCAAAACTCAGGCAAGTTATAAAAATAAGAAACCATTTATAGATTTTTTCCACTTAAAATTCAACGGGAAAATAATAAAATAAATAAGGAAATTCTCAGGATTATTCTACAGGACTTATACACAGCCACAGTTTTTTCATCAGGGTCACACAGCATGGTTTGCTTTCAGAAATCCAATTAAATCCAGGTTTAGCTCATGTGGCAGCAAATCCACTCTTAGTTTGCTATGCCTTAAAATCCTGCACCTTCAAAAGTCAATGCCTGATATGGATTTGTCAAAGTTTTAAAGGAGGGTTTCTGTTCTATGAGGTTCTCATCGAAAAGGGTCATCTCTGGTATCCTGACTTTGGCCATGCTATTTACGCTGATGCTGCCTGTCAGGGCCCAGACGCAAACATTCACGGACATCTCGGGGCATTGGGCAGAAAAACAGCTAAAAAAATGGATTGATTACGGTATCATTGCAGGCTATGGCGACGGAACGGCAAGACCGGACAGGGCGATTACAAGGGCAGAGTTTGTATCGCTGCTAAGACGTATATTCAGGTTCAGGAAAAGCACTGAAAATCCTTTCATCGATATTTCCGAAACAGCATGGTACGGCGAGGACGTATTGAGCGCGGCCGCCGCCGGTGTTGTTTCGGGAGATGGAAAGGGTTATTTTTCACCTGATGAGCCAATTACCCGTCAGCAGGCAGCAGTAGCGCTGGCCAGGGCTTTTTGCCTGACAGCGGGGGATGAAAACACAATAAACAGTTTCAAAGATGCCGGTATGGCAGCCGACTGGAGCAAAGCCGCGTTAAGCGCATTGGTGGAAAACGGGTATCTGGTCGGGAAACCCGGAAACCTCATTGCTCCCGGGGATAACCTGACAAGGGCGGAATTTGTTGCCCTGATTGACAGGATCGCCGGAACACTTATAAGTAAAGAAGGCAGATACAGCGGCGTAACAGAAGGTAACCTTACGGTGAACACTGAGGATGTGGTTCTGGAGAACATGAAAATCAACGGGGATCTGTTCCTCCTTGAAGGAATAGGTGAGGGAACCGTTGTGCTCAGTAATGTCACAGTCGAAGGCAGAACTATTGTCAAAGGCGGGGGAGAAAACAGTATAATAATTGAAAATTCTTCGCTTAAAGGTGTCTTATACATAACAAAAACAGGCGGCAGGGTAAGAATTGTAGCAAGTGGTTCTGCAGAAATATCCAATGTCAGAATGCATTCAGGAGCGGTTCTTAAAGAGAACAGCATTGAGGGAGAAGGATTTAAGACTATCGAAATTGCAGATCTTTTGGACAAGGACCAGGAGATAGTACTTGAAGGCCATTTCAATGCTGTGAAAATAGATGTTCCCGGCGTCAAAGTGACCATTTCGGGCGGGACGGTCGAAAAACTGACAGTTACTGAAAATGCGCCAGGTTCGGAAATAGTATTGTCGGAAGAGGCAACTGTCTCAGAATTCAATGCCGGAGCATCAGCCAATGTGACAGGACAGGGAAGGATTAAAACTGCAAGAATAAATGCGGACAATGTCACCTTGGAAAAATGGCCTGAAAATACAATTATCTCGCCAGGCTTCAAGGCTGTGATAGGCGGGGTTACGGTAATCGGCCCATCTTCAGGAGGCGGAAGCAAGGAGGGTTCGGCTGATAAGCCGGCTGCGCCTGAAAGCCTTAAAGCAAGTCTGACGGCATATGACAAGGCTGTTTTGTACTGGACCCGGGTCAGCAATGCAGAAGGATACAACGTTTACCGTTGTGATGATGACAGCGGTGTTTACCACAGGATAAACTCTGCTGTTATAACTGACAATAAATTCACAGATACCGGTCTGCTCCCCGATACGACGTATTCCTATAAAGTCACTGCAGTCGCTGGCGGCAGGGAATCCGACAAGTCTGTCTCAAAATCA
>ENA-OWOZ01001462-OWOZ01001462.1-bioreactor-metagenome-genome-assembly--contig:-NODE-1462-length-21485-cov-4.068713_pt1 | contig 21485 bp, 19 predicted proteins | sample MGYA00238140_ERZ651804 | MGnify/ENA primary metagenome ERZ651804 (study PRJEB26910, sample SAMN07631232) | bioreactor metagenome | isolation source: Switchgrass digestor | place: USA: Dartmouth... | reverse complement strand
AATACCGGTTTTTAAATCGTTTATTTTATTGTTCTTTCGGGCTTTTAAGCCAGTTTTTCTGGTCAGAAAGTTGAGTTCTTAATTATTAATTCAAAACCCGCTTACTTTAGGCTTGGTATTCACTATTACCAATCGAAAGGGGTTTTTCAACTAAATCCTATTTAAGAAAAGCAGGTGAGTTTAAATGCGTACGCTTTGGAAAGGTGCAGTTAGCTTCGGATTAGTAAATATACCGGTGAAAATGTATGCGGCTACGGAAAAGAAAGATATTAAGTTTAACTATCTGCATCGGGAATGCATGTCTCCTGTTGAGTATCATAAGTTTTGCCCCCGCTGCGGGCGGGAAATAAGTAGTGAGGAAATAGTTCGGGGTTATGAATACCAAAAAGGCAATTACGTAGTTATAAATGAAGAGGATTTGGAGCGCATTCCTCTAAATAATACCAAAACTATCGATATTCTTGATTTTGTTGATATCAGCCAAGTAGATCCGGTTTTTTTCGATAAAAGCTATTATTTGGAAGCGGCTGCGGGTGGGGAAAAGGCTTATGCGCTTTTAATTGAAGCAATGAATAAAACCGGGAAGGTAGCTATCGCCCGGGTAATAATCCGCAGCAAACAATCCCTGGCTGCTCTACGGGTAAAAGATCAGGTATTATTAATGGAAACTATTTTTTATCCCGATGAGATCCGTTCTCCCGCCAGCCTTAATCCCGGCCTGGATGGTGCTAAATTACACGAAAATGAGATTAAAATGGCAGTCAATCTGATTGAAAATTTATCGGTTAATTTTGAACCGGAGAAATATCATGATGAATATCGCCAGGCTTTGCGGGAGCTAATTGATGCCAAAATAGTAGGAAAAGAGGTGGTTGCCCCTACTGTAGCGGAAACAGGAAAAGTGGTTGATTTGATGGAAGCGCTGCAGGCCAGTGTCAAATTGGCCGAGGAGAATCGCCAGAAATCAAAATCCGGGGAAACTAAGGCTAGTAAGAAACGAACCCGCAAGACTAAAACAGGTAGTTAGATGAATCTGATTATACCTATGGAACCAATATTACGAGAGGAAATTTTCGATAGCTCTGATTTCACCTACCAGCTTAAATGGGATGGGGTGCGTATGCTGACTTATGTCAGTGGGGGAAAAGTCGAACTTTTTAATAAAAGGCTGCATCATAGGAGTGACCAGTATCCAGAATTACAGCTATTCTCTTCATTGTTTAAAAAAAATAAGGTTATTCTGGATGGTGAGATAATAGCCTTTAAAGATAGCAAACCAAATTTTCCAGCAGTGATGCGCCGGGATAATGCCCGCAATAAGCAGCGTATTCAGCTCCTCATGCAGGAAGTTCCAATTAATTATATTGTTTTCGATCTGTTGTGGTATGAAGATGAGGACCTGCGAGTACTTTCCTGGGAACAGCGACAGCAACGGCTCAAAGAGTTACTAAAGCCTCAAGCTATGATCCATATTATAGAGGATTTCCCTTCCGGCAGCAGCCTTTTTAATGCAGTTAAGAAGGCTGAACTGGAAGGGGTAGTAGCTAAAAGAAAAGCTAGCCGTTATCAGGACGGGAAAAAACACCGGGATTGGTTTAAGATTAAATACCGCCGCCGGCAGGCTTGTGTAGTGGGAGGTTATACTCTGCGTAATGATGTGGCAAATTCCCTGCTGTTAGGAGTTTACCACGACGGTTTACTGCGTTATGTTGGCCGGGCAGGTAGCGGTTTGAAGGTTAGTGAATGGCAAGAGTTAACTACCGGACTTAAGTTGCTGCAAACTAATGTTGCACCTTTTGCATCTTTTCCTGGCAGGTTGAAAGAGACAGTTTTTTGGTTAGAGCCCCGCCTGGTTATAGATGTAGAGTTTGCTGAATGGACTGATGATATGCACTTACGCTCTCCGGTAATTAAGGATTTTTTAAAAATAGCGCCGGAAGAGTGCCAAGTGTAATGGGAGCAGGAGGACGATTGCTGTGCTATAAAGGAGGAATAAGATGGGTAGTAGTACTTTTAGTATTGCGGGGCGGAGTTTTAGTGTAAGCAATTTGGATAAGGTGCTTTGGCCGCGGGAGGGATATACTAAGGGGGAGTTAATTCATTATTATCTGGAAATAGCACCTTATATACTGCCCCATTTGCGAGAGCGGCCTATGGTTTTCACTCGTTATCCCAATGGTATTTTAAATACGCATTTTTATCAGAAAAACGCCCCTGAATCATTGCCTGACTGGATAAATACTTTCCCCTATTATTCAGCAGAATCAAAGCGTCAGATTAATTTTATTCTGGTCAATGATGCCTCTACCCTGGCCTGGTTGGCAAATCAGGCTTGTATCGAAATGCATCCCTGGCTGTCACGCATAGCAAAGGAAAATTACCCCGATTTTTTGGTTTTTGACCTGGATCCATCCCCGGGAAATACTTTTGCCCAAGTACGCCAGATTGCCCTGCTGACCCGGCAAGTTTTGCATGAGCTGGGTTTACGAAGCTATGTAAAGACTTCCGGTTCTGAAGGTTTGCACATCTATTTACCTTTAGTTAATGAGTACACTTATAGTCAGGTTAGGGATTTTGCCCAGGCAGTTGCAAATATAATTTGTACAGTATTGCCTGATATAGCTACGGTTGAAAGGATGGTTAAAAAAAGAGGGGCTAAAGTGTATGTTGATTACCTGCAAAATGTAAAGGGTAAGACATTATGTTCCGTCTACAGTGTACGTCCCCGGCATGGAGCTACGGTTTCGACACCTATTCACTGGGAGGAAGTAAATATAATAAATCCTGGTGACTTTAATATCAAGACGGTTATACCTCGCCTAAAGAAAGAAGGGGAACTTTTCGCCCCCGTCCTCACTGACCGCCAGTCCCTGGATAATGCTGCGCGGCAGCTTGGGTTGAAGTTGAATAATAGACACCGGTAAATACCTAAGGCACCACCGATGTGCCCTATGAGCACTATTAAGGTCACAAGCCCTTCAAACGCACAGAATAACACGGTTCTTTTACTCCCCGATGAGTAGTCCTAAATCCTTAGTTCAGGTCTACTCATCGGGGAGTAATTACTCTCTTCAGAGTTCTGTCCCGTTAGTCTTTCCTAAATCAGGTTGGATTTTTGCAGCAGTCTCTGCACGATTACCGCCACCTCGGCCCGGGTTATGTTGTCCTTAGGATCAAGGTTATTTTGGTCCCGCCCGGATATCAGGCCAGTTTTTACACAGGCAGGCCGGGTTGGGCATAGCCGGCAGCTGTGTGTAAGTAACCTGATCGGTGGTGATTTCCAGTACAGAATACCGTTCCGACACAACCGCTGTTCGCTAACGCTCACTTCTACGGAAGCTAAAGCTTCCGCTACTGCTTAGGTGAGAGGCGTTTTCTCAGCAATGACATATTACTTGTACCTGCATGTTCAGCTTGATGTTTTATTATTCAGTCACCCTTTTCCCGTAGCCCAGCCTGCCACATTCGAATATGGTAGACATCCTCAGTCTCGCTCCGGAAGGCAGGGAGGTGGATATCTGGCAGTAAGGGCAGACTTGGGTATAAGTAGTGTTAAAAAAGGAGTTATCTGCACTGCAGCATACCCCCAGGCAGGGAAACATGTCCTCTTTTACATATAGTACCTTTTCCTGGTCTTGCTTAGCGATGTTCTCCTTTATCTTCAAATATGGGAGCTTGTTATTCTGAGATAATAGCATTTCTCCCCGTCTGAATCTCCCCGGAAGGACACTGCTAAATCAATCTGTCTGGTTGTTTATAAGTATATCAACGCCGGTATTTGTCAGTGGTACCGATGCTGTTGCCGGTTTGGCAGGTGTTTTACCTCCCGAACTACTGCCTCCGGCAGTATCGTTGATTCAAAATACTCTCTACAGATGAAGGAATAGTAATAGAAGTCAGGCTAGTACAAATCGGATGATGAATAGTCTTTCATCCGACCGTTGCCAGAGATCACAAAAGTGCCATTGGAATATAGAGTGCCGGTTACGTCCGCAGGGTTGTCTTTCCCAAGCTCGTATGTCCACACAATCCCCCCGGAAGACATAGGCACAACACCAAACGGCCTCAATCCTCCGACGTTTTCTTCCTTTCCCTCAACATATTCTTCAATACCTTTTTCTTCATCCGTTTCTTTTATATCTCCTTTGGTCAACTCTGCCTGATAAAAGCCTACTATCCGGGCTTGGTCTTCCATATCAACAGCATATACCTGCAGGTAATTGCCTGCTGCTACTCCGGCGGTAATATCAACGCCCGATTCATAGCTGGCAATCAAATTATCCCCGGTAGTTGGGGCTGGGTCTCCCACATAGGGAGTTGCGATCTCTGCCTCTGTTATATTAACAACCAAGCTGCCGTAAACTTGGCCGATAACCGTTGCTGAAGTAGTCCCGGCTGTTTTCCCGGGGGACAAAGTTACGGCCAGCAGAGGCGCGAGCTCAGGCTCTTCTGCTAGCAGGTCGCTTTGTTCTACTCCTAAGCGCTTTGGGCAGCTGAAAAAAGGATTAGATACCACGAAATTTATGAGGAAGCGGCAAAGTATTGTTGAGCCTAGGTTTATGCTTTTCTGAACAGGAGGCGGTTGTTTTCGGTGTAGACTCGGGCTTGTTTGATGTTGCAGAGGTAGGAAAGGACGGCAGATAGGGAGGCCAGGGTGAGAAAGTACTGGTTGCGGTTGAGTTTTAAATTAAAATGGTTAACCAGCATAGGGAGAATTTCCTCTCTTTCCCTGGGTTGACTGATTAAGTTATAAACGTATTCCACAATAGCCATTAAGACCTCATAGTTTTTTGCGATAAGCTCATTAACACTATTCTGCAAGCCACCGTGAGATAAAAATACCTGGTTAATATTTAGTTTTTTTAATTTATCCAGGGTTTCTAGTTGCTGTTCAACATCTGCCAGGTATAAAAAGGGGAATTCCTTTAGCTTTTCTTGGCTTATAAGACTATCACCAGCAAAGAGTATTTGGTCAGGAGTAATTATGCCTATGTGGCACAGGCTATGACCGGCGAGAGCAAGCAGCTTAAAAGAACTGCCATTGATATTAATATCACCCTCTTCTACCTGTTGATTAACTTTGGATACCGGAGGCATAAGGTATTTATTTTTTAGGGCTTTTATGGGGTTGGCAGAATAAAGGGTAACAGGTATTAGTAGGGGGTTTTCCATATAAGCGGAGGCAATTTTCGAAGCCAGGATTTGACAGCCAGTTGTTTCCTGAAGATAGCGGTTGCCGCCACAGTGATCAGCGTGAGCATGGGTATTTAGCAGATAACGGATATGTAAACCGTTATTTTCCGTAATTTTATGTATACGACGGCCAAAGGCCTCACTGGCTCCGCTGTCAATTAATAAACAGGTATTATCAGGGAATATATATATACCTACCGCACTTGGAAAATTTATGTACCAAGTGTTTCCTTGCAATTGTTGCATCTTCATAATAACCTTCCTGTAAATTATGAATTAAGAATTAAAAATTAAGAATTATCGTTGAAATACTTCGTATTTCTTTTAATTTCATTGAAAATTACCATCGTTTATTTTCCTTAGATATCCGCTATATTAATAGTGAACGCAGTAACATCCGTGTGCCCTTTGGCTGCGGAGTCCGCGTTTAATTCTTCAACCTAATGCACATTTAATACTTTGGGCAGTCGAATCAAAAATTAATAATAAATCAGCGTAATTCATAAAGTCAGCGTCCATCAGCGTCAAAAAAACCGTGTAAACCTGCGCGCCCGCAGGGCCTGTGTCCTACTGTGTCCATTCCCCGCTTTATATTAACAAAGCAAGTATGTCGTCTAAGTTGGCGCCGGGGATGTAGGTTGAAATATTAATGGATTCCAGGGCTTGGTGCAGGTCTTTTTGGCGGTAAGGAATTCCTATTAAGGCTTGCTCTAGAAGCCCTGGGGTTCCGGTGGTAAAAAAATCCCCATAAATTTTGCAGTTTGCGATTATCCCCTTTTTTACATCTATTCTAAAGTCAATTTTTCCCCAGTCAAAACGGGCAGATTTATGTACATTAAAAGGTGGAGAAGAGCCATAAACCCATTCCCAGCGTAGGTATTTATTTTCCCGTAATGCATTTACGGCTGCTAATTCCGTAGGGGTTAATTCACGGATTTCTCTGTTCTGGTCGATAGTGCTGCTTAAGATTTCCTTGAATTCCTCAATGCTTATGGGTTCTGATAAATAATCCTTGATATTAGTTACCCGGCTCCTAACTGATTTAACCCCTTTGGAGGCTATTTTATCCTGGTCAACATTTAAGGCCTCCTGCATGTCTTTCATGTTGGTATCAAAAAGGATGGTACCATGGTGCATAACCCGTCCATGCATTATGCACTGGGCATTGCCGGAAAATTTTTTGCCCTCTATGGTTATATCATTACGGCCCTGATTTTCTGCTTTGATTCCTATTTGGGCCAGGGCCTGTATTACGGGAGCGGTAAAGCGAGTGAAATTTAATGTAGCTGATTTGCGCTCATCGGCTATAAAGGTAAAGTTAAGGTTGCCTAAGTCATGATACACTGCGCCTCCTCCCGATATACGGCGCACTACCTCTATGTTATGGGTCCGAATATATTCCAGGTTTATTTCTTCCAGGGTATTTTGGTTTCGTCCTACAACTACTACTGGTCGGTTTTGCCACAATAGGAAGATGTCTTCTTTTATATCTCGCCGGTTAAGCAGATATTCCTCCAAAGCCAGGTTAAAAAAAGGGTCATGGGATTGGTTGATTATTTCAAGCATGGTCTCCCTGCCTTTTTTTGAAAATAGACGCTGAAAAACGCTGACTCCTATGATTTACGCTGATTCTATTAATTTAATTATTTTTTACTGATATCAGAAAACGTGCTACTGTTTTCATGCCTTTAGACATGGGTGGTTAGGGTTATTGTTGACTTTGTTTTGGAAAAGATTGCTGGAACGACACAGAAGTCGTTCCTAACCAATCAAAAGCGAAACCCTACTGTCCAATTTATTTCCTTTTCCGTGGTGGAGAGAGGTGGATAGCTTGATCGTTTACGTCGAGAATAGCTTCCATCAGGGCTTCTCCCAGGGTGGGGTGGGCGTGTATGGTTCCGATAAAATCGGAGACTTTCACGCGTTCATTAACTAATACAGTTCCTTCTAATATTAAATCACTGGCATGGGGGCCGATTATATGCACACCTCTAATAACATCATCTTCATCGGCAATGACCTTAACCAGCCCATCAGTTTCCCCTAAAGTTAAAGCTTTGCCGTTGGCGGCAAAGTTAAATTTTCCCACTTTATACTTAATGCCTTGATTAGCACAGTCTTCTTCACTCATACCTACAGTAGCAATTTCCGGAAAAGTAAAGATGGTACTGGGAACGGCATGGTAGTGAACCTCACTGTTATGGCCGGCAATTTTCTCTACCACCACAACTCCTTCTTCTGAGGCTACATGCGCAAGCATTATTCCGCCGATTACATCTCCAATAGCATAAATGCCGGGAATATTGGTGGCAAAGTTTTCATCTACTTTTATAAAACCATACTCATCGGTAACTACACCTATTTTATCAAGATTTAAACCATCAGTTAAAGGCCTGCGTCCCACTGAAACTAAAACCAAATCCGCATTTAGATTAAGGTTGCCTTTTTTTCCTTGGGCGGTCAGCAATAGTTCGTTTACGCTCTTTTCTATTTTTTCAAGTGTAGTGGAGGTATGCACAGTAATGCCTTGTCTTTTTAAAAAAACTCCCATGCGTTTGCTTATTTCCCGATCAATTCCACTAAGTATGGTGGGCAGGTATTCAATTACGGTTACCTGGCTGCCAAAGGCATTGAATATACAGGCATATTCCAGTCCAATTACTCCGCCCCCAATAACCACCATACGTGAAGGTACTTCAGTTATTTGCAGTAAACCGGTACTATTAACTACCCCTTCCAGCTCGAGGCCGGGTATAGGGAGGTTAACCGGGGTGGAGCCGGTAGCTATTATTATATTTTTAGCTGTTATTTCCTGTCCGAGTACTTTAATGGTGTTAGGAGCTAGCAATTCTGCTTGTCCTTTTATTACTTCCACCCCATGATCAGAGAGCAATTTTTCTACGCCGCTAACCAGGGTTTTAACAATTTTATCTTTGCGTTCCTTAGCTCCTGCCATATTGAATTCAATTCCGGAAATAGTTACATTGAATTCTGCTGCTCGGGACAAATCACGCATTATTTCCGCATTACGGTAGTAGGCTTTGGTAGGAATACAGCCCCAGTTAAGACATACTCCACCAAGGGTATTTTTTTCTACCAGGGCAACATCCATCCCCAACTGCCGTGCTCTAATAGCGGCAACATATCCTCCCGGTCCCCCACCAATAATAACTAAATCCTTCATAAATCAGTCTCCTAGTTTTGAATTATTAATATACATTGAAATAACACTGACTATCTATGATTCACACTGATCTATTTTTATTAATGTTAATACAAATTAATACAAAATGCATAATTTGTAAATAAAGACCTAAAAAACGGGATTTTTAATTAATAATTAAGAATTAAAAATTAAGAATTATTGTTGAAATACTTCGTATTTCTTTTATTTTCAGCACTTTTGAAAATATTATATTCTGTAAAATTCCGCTTATCTTACTAGTGAATGCGTGAATAAATAAATCTGCGATTCCACTACAAAAAATAATATTGTGCAGGTTTGAATGCATAAATATTCTGTCGCTGAACCTTAACATGGGGCAATACCCTGGCGAATGCTATTATGCCTAATCAGGTTCATATGATTATTGTTATGCAAACGGGCGGGCATGGAAACCCGCCCCTACGGGACTCCCATGTTCCGGGGACGGCTGATGCAAGAAAACTAACCTTCACTACCAGCTAGAAGATTAGTATATTATCAAGACAATTTTCCCTTATGTAGCGGAAACTTAGGTTTCCGCTACGGTTAATATGCGATATTGGAGTTTAAAGTTTCCGCTCCGAAAGAAAGGTAAAATAGCTTTTTCCGGCAAACGCCGTTACCAGTAATAAAAATAGAAAAATCAGTGTTAATCATAAATTTCAGCGTCCATCAGCGTCAAAAAACCGTATCAATCCGTGTGCGCCCGAAGGGCATTTGTAATCTGTGTCAATTCTCTAATTAAGAATTACCATCCCATTTGACAATGGGTTTGCGGGCGGCGGTTACTTCATCAACTCGTCTGACCACTGCTTTATGGGGGGCAGAGGTGACGAGTTCTGGTTGGTTTTTAGCCTCTTGGGCTATTTGGGCCATGGCTTCGACGAATTCATCCAGCCTTTCCCGGGTTTCAGTTTCGGTAGGCTCTATCATCAAAGCCTCTTTAACTATAAGCGGGAAATATACTGTAGGAGGGTGAAAGCCATAGTCGGTCAAGCGTTTGGCTATATCCATAGTAGTTACACCGTTTTCGTCCACCTGTCGTTTTGCTGTGGCGATAAATTCATGCTTACATAATCTATCAAAAGGAATATGATAATCTTTTTTGAGCTGCTGCCGCAGGTAATTGGCATTTAGTACAGCCTGCTCAGCTGCTTCTTTTAAGCCTTCTGCGCCCAAAGCTAAAATATAAGCATAAGCCTTGACTATAACCCCAAAGTTACCGTAGAAACTCTTAACTTTGCCTATAGATTTAGGAAGATTATAGTCAAAAACATATTTATCACCCTCTTTGATTACTACCGGAACCGGCAGGTAATCGGCAAGATGGGCTTTTACCCCTACTGGGCCTGAGCCAGGCCCTCCTCCACCATGAGGAGTGGAAAAGGTTTTATGCAGGTTAAGATGTACTACATCAAAGCCCATATCTCCAGGACGGGATATACCCATAATTGCATTGAGATTAGCTCCGTCATAATAGAGCAGGCCTCCGCCGGCATGAACAATTTCCGCAATTTCTTGAATTTCTTCTTCGAATAACCCCAGAGTATTAGGATTAGTAAGCATTAACCCGGCTACTTCAGGAGTCATTTTACTCTTTAAATCGTTGAGGTCGACTAAACCGCGGCTGTTAGATTTAACTTCTATCACATCAAAGCCAACCACATTAGCGGTAGCGGGATTAGTGCCGTGGGCGGAATCAGGAACCATCATTTTGGTTCTCTGGTGGTCATTGCGGTTCTTGTGGTAAGCCTTAATTATCATTACCCCGGTCATTTCCCCATGAGCCCCAGCGGCAGGCTGCAGGGTAAAGGCATCCATACCAGTTATTTCCGCTAGCATATTCTGCATATTGTAAAGCAGTTCCATGGCACCTTGCACCGTTTCTACCGGCTGATAAGGATGCAGACCGGTAAACCCTGAAAGGCGGGCAACTTTTTCATTAATCTTGGGACTGTATTTCATAGTGCAAGAACCTAAGGGATAAAAGCCATCATCTACGCCATAAGCTTTATGGGATAGGTCAACAAAATGCCGCACTGCTTCTACTTCGCTTATATCAGGCAGATCTAAAGGTGTTTCCCTCAATAAGGAAGCGGGAATAGTTTGTTTAAGGTCTACCTCAGGCACTTCCGTTGGGGGGATGGTAAAGTTATTACTGCCTGGAAGGCTTTTTTCAAATATTAGTTTAGTCATTATGCTTTACCTCCTAACACCGCAACCAGTTTATCTATTTCCGCTTTAGTCCGTTTTTCCGTAAATGCTAATAACATGGCATCATTTAGTTCATAACCTCCAATTATGCCGTTTTCTAAAAGTTTGCGGTTAGCGGCTTGGGGGTCGTTTATTAATACGGCAAACTCGCGGAAAAATGGTTGTTGGTATTTGAGCTTAAGCCCAACATTTTGCAACTCATTCGCGGCGTAAACTGCCAGTTGATGGCAGCGGGTGGCAATGGCCTTTAGTCCTTTACTACCAACTAAGGTCAAGTAAATAGTTGCGGCTAGGGCATTTAAAGCCTGGTTGGAACATATATTGGAACTGGCCTTTTCGCGGCGTATATGTTGTTCCCTGGCCTGCAGGGTCAAAACAAAGGCACGTTTACCTTCGCTGTCTAAAGTTTGTCCTACTATACGGCCGGGAATTTTTCGTAAAAATTTCTTGGAAGATGCGAAAAATCCCAGGTAAGGCCCGCCAAAACTCAGGCTGTTGCCCAATGACTGCCCTTCCCCAACTACAATATCGGCTCCCAGCTCAGCCGGAGGTTTTAATAAGGCCAAGGATATGGGGTCAACAGCCATAATGAGAAAGCCTTTGTTTTGATGTACTGCTTCGGCTAACGGAGTTACCTGTTCTAGATTACCAAAAAAGTTGGGCTGCTGGATAACTACACCGGCAGTATCTTTATCAATTGAGGCCATCATTTGTTCCTGGTTACATACCCCTTCCTTATTGGGGACGATGACTAGCTCCATTTTTCCGGAAATGGCATAGGTTTCTAATACCCGTAAGTATTCGGGATGGATAGTATCAGGTATTATAATTCTATTTCCTTTGGCATTAGCACAGGCTAGAGAACAGGCTTCCGCCAGGGCACTGGCTCCGTCATACATGGAAGCGTTAGCTACATCCATGCCGGTTAATAGGCAAATCATACTCTGGTATTCAAAGATGGATTGTAATATACCTTGGCTAATCTCGGCCTGGTAAGGGGTATACGCGGTGTAGAACTCAGACCTAAGCAATAGCTGCTCTACTGCGGCTGGGATATAGTGGTCGTAAGCACCGGCACCCAGAAAACAAGGATAATCATCGGTACTAAGGTTTTTAGCTGCCAGGCTTTTTAGTTTTTGGTTTACTTCCATCTCGCTACAGCCTGTTCCCAAACTAAGCTTTCTTTTTAATTTTATAGCATCAGGAATATCACTAAATAGTTCATCTATACTATTAAACCCCGCCTTATGAAGCATTTCATCTCTTACTTGCGAGGAATTAGGAGTATATCTCATTAAAGTACCTCCCTATTCCTCTTGGAATTCCTCTTGAGATTCCACTTGGGCACAATATTCAGCATAGGCTTCAGGAGACATAAGGTCTTCCAGCTCATCCGGGTTGCTCATTTGAATGACAACAATATGATTGGCATAAGGGTCTTCATTAAGCAGTTCGGGGGAATCTTCCAGTTCTTCATTAATCTCCACTATGGTACCAGATACCGGGCTGTATACCGAGGATACTGCTTTGACTGATTCAACTACAGCGACAGATTCGCCGGCACTGACTTCGGTATCCACTTCCGGGAGTTCTACAAAAACGATATCTCCCATGTGGTGTTGAGCAAAATCAGTAATTCCCACATAGGCCTGCTCGCCGTCAACTCTAATCCATTCGTGTTCATCAGTGTAAAGTAGGTCATTAGGTATATCCATTGTTATCCCTCCAGTTAAAATATGATTTGTCGGCTACAAAAAAGCCTATTCGAAAGCATAGTAGTAAATACCAGACTTCAATTTAGAATTAAAAATTAAAAATTAATCATTATTGTAGAAATACTCCGTATTTCTTTTAATTTCGCCCTTAATAATAACGATCACTTTCTTTAGATTTCCGCTATATTAGTTGTGAAAGCAGTGAATATCCATGTGCCCTTTGGGTAGGTGCTTCGCATCTAATTATTCAACTTTATGCCTATTTTCTTTTTTCAGCTGAAGCAATAATTTGTTACTTTTTCGTTTTCTTGCTATAAAATATGCCTTTATTAATTTTAGCTTTTACTGGCTTGTTACGAATAATTATATCTATTTCCTCGCCAGGCTGGTTATATTCACGTTTGATAAGAGCAAGTCCAATAGATTTGTTAAGCGTAGGGGAATGGGCTCCAGTAGTAACCCAACCGATTTTAGTCCCGTCTTTTTCTACGTCATAATGGGAACGAGGTATGCCTTTACCTACCATTTCAAACTCTATTAAAGCCCGGCTGGGACTATCCTTCTTTTGTTGAACCAGGACGTCTTTGCCGATAAAATCATCATCCTCAAGCTTTACAAAAAAGCCCAAACCTGCCTCCAGAGGGGTAATGTCTTTATCAATTTCCTGGCCATAAAGGGGGAGTTTAGCCTCAAAACGTAAGGTATCCCTCGCACCCAGGCCTATAGGAGCAATATTTTCTCCTCCAGCCTTAAGTATTTCTTCCCAAAGGAGGGGAGCCTTATCGGGACTACAATAAAGCTCGAATCCGTCCTCACCTGTGTAACCGGTTCTGGATACCAGGCAGTTTACCCCAGCAATTTTAACATCAGGGTTAAACCAGAAGAATTTAATACTACCTAAATCAGTATCAGAAATAGTCTGCAGAATCCTTTCTGCTTCCGGACCTTGAACCGCAAGCTGGGCATATTTATCAGACAGGTTTTCTACTTCTATTCCTGCCGGGGCATGCTCTTTTATCCAGGCGAAGTCTTTGTCAATATTAGCGGCATTTACTACCAATAAGTAATGCTTTTCTGTAAATTTGTATACTAAAAGGTCATCTACCACCCCACCGTCAGGGTAACACATAAGGGTATACATTATCTGCTGGTCTTTAAGGGTTTTGATGTTATTAGTAACCATATAACGGGTAAAGTCTTCGGCTTTTTCTCCCTTGATGGTAATTTCACCCATGTGAGATACATCAAATAGACCTGCTTTCTGTCTCACCATATGGTGTTCTTTAATTATACCTCCTGGGAATTGTACGGGAAGTGCCCATCCGCCGAAATCAATAATTTTGCCGCCGTATTTTAAGTGCATATCATATAACGGTGTCTTTTTTAAGGACATTTTATCCCTCCTTCGTAGATTTATTAGCAGATTTATTAATAAAAAATTACCACAGATTTAGCCAGACTGCTAGGAAATTGGCATGAAGCAACTGATGTTAAAATAAGGAAGGCCTCCGGATTATTTTTCATCCATGGTCGTGTCCTACGGGCAGTTTGTTTATAAATTGTTAGTTTTGCGTTTTTAGCTGCCAGCGCAAAGCTTCGATAGTGTTTTTCATCAAATATGCCGTGGTTACAGGACCAACACCTCCTGGAACCGGCGTAATACAGGCCGCTCGCTCCAGAGCGGATTCAAATTCAATATCCCCCACTATCTTATCATTAACATTACTTATGCCGGCATCTATAACCAGTGCTCCTTCTTTTATCCATTCACCTTTTATTAAGCCAGGTTTTCCTACCGCTACAATCAGAATTTCCGCATTTCTCACATGATATTCCAATAAACCGCGCTCAGTGGTAGCATAATGGCAAACTGTAACCGTAGCGTCTTCTTGCAGCAATAATAGGGCGGTTGGTTTGCCTACAATGGCACTATGCCCCACTATAACCACTTCTTTGCCCTTAATCTCTATTCCGGTAGATTTTATAAGTGCTAAGATAGCCAGCGCGGTACAGGGACGTAGCCCCTCAATCCCCAAAAAAAGGCCACCCAGATTACCAGGGGTAACACCTTCTATATCTTTTTTGCGCGCAATTGACCATTGTATAGTGTTAGTATTAATATGCTCAGGGAGAGGCAAATTTACTATTAGACCATTTATTAATGGATCACGATTAACACGGTCAACATACCTGAGGATGCGCTCCTGGGAAGTAGTCGGGGAAAGTTCAATAGTTTCGAAGTTTATTCCTACCTGCTTGGCCACCCGGCGTTGAGATTCCCGATACACTCTGCTAGCAGAATCATCCCCGACAGCCAGTGTCATAAGAAAAGGCTCATGACCTGCTTTTTTCAGCTCTTCTACCTCACGGGCTACCTCATCCAGAATGGTTTTAGCCAGTTTTCGCCCGGAGAGAATCTTGGAATCTTTATTAGTTTCATTATTCATTTTTATCCTCCTATGTATATGTAATATTAAATACTGATTAGACTGCTTTTAACCATATTTGAATGTATAATAGTGAATACTAGGCCTTAAGTTCAATTAATAATTAAGAATTAAAAATTAAGAATTATTGCAGAAATACTTCGTATTTCTTTTATTTTCATCATTTTTTAATCTGCGGCCCAAAGAGCCTGCTACCTTAATAGTAACCGAAGGGAACTCAGCGCCCCCTTTGGGGGTGTATTCTGTGTCTATTCCCCCCGCGTTTAATTATTTAACTTAAGACAACACGATTTGGCACTATTTTTCCCTAATAGTGACACAATATACAGAGAAAGCAGAGCCCTTAATTAAAGGGGTCTTCTTAGATTTCTATAATCCTGGCAATTATATTATCATCTATGAAATCGATTAAGGCATAGCTGGGGTGAGAACCATAACGGGGAAGGGAGGCACTTCCGGGATTTATAAACCAGATACCATCTACCTGCTCGCACATGGGGACATGAGTATGCCCAAACAGTACCAGGTCAACTCCAGTTTCCTGAGCTTTATAATATAATGAGTTCAGGCTCCTTTTTATTCCATATTGGTGGCCATGAACCAGCAACACTTTTTTACCGGCATAGGTTACCTGTTGTTCTTTCCTACCCTTTTTCCTAAAATCACAATTTCCTATAACCCCAGTCCATCCAATATTAAAGTGTTGGGCTAATTTGTAGCCGTCAGCATAATAATCACCAGTGAAAAACAGGTGATCAGGCTTAATGTTTTCTATAGGTCTTATTAATTGTTCAATCATACCATGTGTATCCCCGGCAACTATTACTCGCAAAGATACCTCTCCTTAATGGTGTGGTATGACAGGGAGACGTTTCGTTTATCTTGAACCAACGGAACATCTCCCTGTCACCGCAGCTTTTCTAACAATTTTTTGGCTTTAAGCAGGGCTTGCCCTCTGTGGCTGATTCGGTTTTTTTCTTCAGGGGCTAATTCAGCAAAGGTCTTTGTGTAGCCCTCAGGAATAAAGAGAGGATCATAACCAAAGCCACCTGTACCCCGCTCTGCATAGGCTATGTGTCCTTCACATAGGCCTTCTACTGTTTGTACATTACCCCGGGGATCGCTTAAGGCAATAACACAAACGAAACGGGCACGACGTTTTTCCCCTGTAAAACTGCTCATCATCTGCAATAGTTTCTGATTGTTTTTTTGGTCACTGGCTTCTTCTCCAGCAAAACGGGCAGAGTATACCCCGGGTTGCCCTTCAAGAGCATCCACAACCAAACCGGAATCATCAGCTAAACAGTTATAACCTGTATGGATGGCAGTAAGGCGGGCTTTTTTACTGGCATTATCCGCAAAGGTATCTCCATCCTCTTCCACTACTGGTACATCACTGACGTCATCCAAACTTAAGACTTCTATATTCATATCTTTTAGCATTTGCTGTAATTCTTCTATTTTGTGGCGGTTGCGGGTTGCCAGTAATATTTGGTTCATTTATATCTGCCCCTCTATTATATTTTTCTGCATAATAATGAGTTCCTGTATACCCTTTTTAGCCAAAGCCAGCAAAGTATCTAAATCTTCACGGCTAAATACACCTTTTTCACCTGTACCCTGTATTTCTACAAATTGACCTTTACCGGTCATGACTACGTTCATATCAACATCAGCCTGGGAGTCTTCCTCATATTCCAAGTCTAATACCGGCACTCCCTGTACTATTCCTACACTGATAGCAGCTACATAATCTTTCACGGGTATTTCTTCAATTTTTCCTTGGTCTTTAAGTTTTTTCAGAGCCAGGTAAAGGGCTACAAAACTGCCGGTAATAGAGGCCGTCCTAGTGCCTCCATCAGCCTGAATAACATCACAGTCGATCCATATAGTCCGTTCCCCTAGTTTTTCCATGTCTACAACAGCCCGTAAGGACCTGCCGATAAGTCTTTGGATTTCCGAGGTCCTGCCACTGATTTTCCCTTTGGCAGCCTCCCGGGGAGTCCTGGTATCAGTAGATGCAGGCAACAACGAATACTCAGCAGTAACCCAACCGGTACCAGTGTTTTTTAGAAAAGGGGGAACTCTGTCATCTACCATGGCTGTGCAAATTACTTTAGTGTCGCCAGTAGCTATTAAAACTGACCCATCAGGGTTTTTAAGAAACCCCGGAATTATTTGTACTTCCCGCATTTGATCATTCAACCTGTCTTTTGGTCTGCCCAATACTTCACTTCCTCTCAGGATTATAATAATTATAATATCCCAACATAGAGACCGGCTGACTAGCTTAGATATTGCATCACGCTTGACCACCCTTCGCTCTTTCACCTACCCCGGGGCAAGCGTGATGCTTTATCTAAGCGCCGGAGGGTAAGGCGAGCGACTAAGGATTTCGCTACCTTATAGCATTGCCTTGGCTATCATCCTCAACAAACCATAATTCCCCAACATAGAGACCGGCTGACTAGCTTAGATATTGCATCACGCTTGCCCCCTTCCTCCTCCATATACACAACACCCTATGGCTCCATTAAACAGTGGCTCAGGCAATTCTACTAGTTGGCAGCCGGTTTCTTTTACTATTATTTCTTTTAATGCTTGGTTAAGCGAACCTCCGCCAGACATTACCAGGATATCGCTTGCTAATTTAATAAGCATGCTCGAAAACCTTTTATAGAGAGTATAATTAACTCCGGCAGCTATCCGGCCGATAGGGCAGCCTTGCACTATACGCCCGATTATTTCGGTTTCTCCAAAGACGGCACAAGTGGAACTTAATTCTACCGGGTCTTGGCTGTAAGAGGACAATTCCTCCAGGCTAATCCCCAGCACTGTTGCCATGTTTTCCATATAACGTCCGGAGCTGGCTGCACAACGATCATTGGTCATAAAATCTACCAGGCTAAAGTTCCTGATTTTGAGTACCTTGGTATCCTGCCCCCCTATATCCAAGAGGGTAAAATCAGGAAGCCCGCTCTGGAATATTGCGCCTAAGCTATGGGCTTGGATCTCAGGTATCTGGACAGCACCTTCCAACTGCACGGTTATTTTACCGTAACCTGTAGCAACAATTTCTTCGGGAGCTAGCTGCAGTTTTTCCCAATCTAGTTGCAGCCGGTTATTTACAATTTTCCCATAATGACGATAAAAATCTATAGTATCATAAACTCGGCGCTGGGTTATCTGCCCGTTATTAAATTTTATTATTTTAACATTTCGCGATCCTAAGTCAATACCAATCATTAAGTTATCCGTCCTTCGAGTAAAAAATCGACGCGGAAGCCGCGGAATTATTGAGAATAACACTATGTTTGCATTAAGAATAAAAAATTAAAAATTAAGAATTACTGTTGAAATACTCCATATTTCTTTTAATTACTATTTAAACCTGTGTTCCATTATTAATCCTCTGCATCAAGTCTGAACGCAGTTAACACCATATACCACAGACGCGGGCATACTTAAAGGTCATCCGGCAACACTGATGAAAGTAGTGGCTAGTGTTCCATGTCAATATAAACCATTTCAAATCAGCGTAAATCATATAATTCAGCAAGCTTAATAGCTCCCGTAGGGAGCATCATTAGTACCTTTAGGTGCGTCTTTCAGCGTCTATTCAAATTCATTTTAACATATTTACAAATGCCTCCAGGCGCATGCGATTACGGGCATCAACTCGACCAGGGCGGTCTCCTTCCAAAGTTAAAAAGGGTAGTCCCAGCTTTTCCCTAAATATTAAATCCTCGATCTGGCGGTAGCAAAAACTCTGGGTATAGTGTATTATGCCATCAATCTTTCTTTTAGCAATTTCCACCTTTATATCCTGAAGCCGGGCAAATGCTCCATAAGGATAAGTATATGTTATATACTGTTCCACAATATTCTTACAATTAAACGGCATAGAAAACTGGCGCTGTATTTCATTGTAAACTACCCGGGCACCCAGGGACTCTAGAAACGAGTAAAGATCAGTATAGATAGGAGGTACTCCTATATAAGCTAAACGAACCTTATCCTGATATGGCTGGCGCTTACTAGCTTCAGTGATAAAAGTCTTCAGTTCCTCCTGAAACTTGCCCCAGTCGCGATTAAAATCACTGGAAGAGACCAGAAAATAATGGTTTTCCTCGCCGCTTATCAAGTTATCCTCCCAGGTCATTTTATCAAGCTGCCGACATAAGTCTCGTATAGGCTGCAAAGAAGCGCGGACTTCTTCCACTTGCTGCTCATTAACGCCAAAATAGGCCATTAATTTAGCCATCTGGTGTTTTAAACTGACAGGATCGCGGTCAAAAGGATAAGCAAAGGGAATTATTTTAACCCCTTTTAGTTGCAGCGTCTCCATTAAGGCTTGGGTATTGCTGCAATCCCCTACCATTACGGCTATTAAGGCTTCTAGTTCTTCGTTTAAAGCCACAGAATATAGCCCTTTTATCCAACCACAGGTGGTGCGAGGATAACCGGCTTCTTCAGCTATATCGATAAGATCCTGGGGCCTTTGTGCGGCTATAAATAAATTGTTAAGATCTATCGGGGTCTTATTAGCAGCAATAATTATCTCAACTGGTATACTGGTAGTAAATGCAATCTTGTTCATTTTCTTTCCTTTATTCCAAGTTTACTTTTTCTACTTCTTGTATAGTATCTCCGATAAGTAAACGGCCTACTTTATAAAAAGAGTCCTTACTTCCACTAACAATAAACTTACGAAAAGGGGAATTTTCCTGGGTATTAAATAATTCCTGGCGGTTAAGAATCTCCAATACTTCTTCTACAGTGTTATAGGATGGGTCTATAATTTCAACATTAGGTCCCATAAACCTGCTTATTAAGTTTGATAAAAAGGGATAATGGGTACAACCTAATACTAGACTATCAATTTCCAGGTCCAGCAAGGGGTTAAGGTATTCGGCAACTGCTAACAAGGCTTCTTCATCTTCCAGTTTTCCGGACTCAACTAATGGTACAAACTGCGGGCAAGCAACTTCATAAACCTGGCAATCAGGATTTAGTTTTTTAATTTCCCGGGTATAGGCCAGGCTATTAACTGTCGCCTGGGTAGCTGCAATACCTATTTTACCATTACGGGTGGTCTTTATAGCACAGGCAGCAGCAGCTTTGACCACCCCAAGTATGGGGATAGAGTAATTACCTGCTAATAAAGGCAAGGTTATGGAAGAGTGGGTACCACAAGCTATAATAATGGCTTTTACATCCTGTTTTAATAAATATGAAATGATTTCCCTGGCATATTGCATAAGTTGATGCTTGGTTTTATTCCCATAAGGTACGTGTGCGGTATCGCCAAAATAAATAAAGTTTTCCTGAGGAGCCATTTCCATTAATGCGCGGACAACGGTTAACCCCCCTACACCTGAGTCAAATATTCCAATGGGTCTGTTATCGCCCAACTATAACACTCCTTTAAAATGAAGGCTTATTTTGTAGTTTTAATCCCATATGCCTTCATAACAATAAATGAACCACTTAAATAATTTATCACTTTTAAAGTGTATATTCTAGACACAACTACTCCCTAAAAACATATTAATAACCCCGGAAATAGCAGAATTATAGTTGAAATAAAAAAGACGGCTCTTCTCTAGAAACCGCCCTTTGTCTATATCTGGCTCAACAGCAAAAAACCTAAATCGAATGCATAATAGTAAATACTAGATCTAAAGTAAGTAGGTTTTGAATTAATAATTTAGAAGTAAAAATTAAGAATTATTGTTGAAATACTCCGTATTTCTTTTAATTTCATCATAAATAAATATATTCGTTATATATTGTAATTCGGCTTAATTGAATCTGAAAGATCTACAAACCCGGCAATTGTCTCCACCTTTTCCCCCTCAATCATAAAATCTACATACTTAACTGTAGCAAACTGTCCCAGGGTATTGGCAATAGCGTAGACCATCAATTTTTCCTGCTGCGCACTTCCCACATTACGAGCTTCCGAACTCAGGTTAACAATACATAATCCATCTGGTTTAAGGTTTATATCACGCAGGGTAGTACCCTCAGGTACAGCTGGTAAATATTTTTCATTAACCGGGCCCTTAACCAATTCCTGCAGCGTACTGCGAGCTAAACCCTTACTTTTGACAATTTCCCTTTCTTCCATAACCAAGCTACTACCATCAGGGCCAACAAAATAAAGTTTGACCTTAATTAGTTCCTGTTCTTTGTCCACATTATTTTCATCTATTTTACCCTGTTCAGCAGCTGATGGCTTATCCGGTGTCAGGCTGAGCAAATCCTTCCAATCTTTTATATTTACCTTATTATCTATAGTTGGTGAACATCCTCCGCTTATTAAGCAAATAGCTAATAACAAAACTACTATAAAACATAGGCTCTTTTTCAGCATATTGGCTCCTCCCTTTTTTTTCCTTATAAAATAATACGAGGCTGGTCCATAAAATATGCAAAAAAAGTGAGCACCTGTAAGAGGTGCTCATTTATGAAGGAGGAGTTATTAAAATAAACCAGGGCCATTGATCCCCCAATACTTTACCTTTAAATTTATGATTCAACTTTATTCAGTGCATATTAATGAATACCTAGCCCAAAGTAAGTGGGTTTTGAATTAAGAATTAAAAATTAAAAATTAAAAATTAAAAATTAAAAATTAAAAATTAAGAATTATTGTAGAAATACTCCGTATTTCTTTTATTATCAGCACTTTTGAAAAATATTTTA
>ENA-OWOZ01001459-OWOZ01001459.1-bioreactor-metagenome-genome-assembly--contig:-NODE-1459-length-21559-cov-3.661484_pt1 | contig 21559 bp, 21 predicted proteins | sample MGYA00238140_ERZ651804 | MGnify/ENA primary metagenome ERZ651804 (study PRJEB26910, sample SAMN07631232) | bioreactor metagenome | isolation source: Switchgrass digestor | place: USA: Dartmouth... | reverse complement strand
CTGTTTATTTCTAACCCTCTTAAATCCAAAGTATTTTCTAAAAAATATCCTCCATTTCTCCCCTTTTTAGTCCCTATGTATATACCAGCTTTTTCTAAATCATTTTTATACTCCTGAACCATCCTTGTCGATACCTCTAATATTTCAGCTAACTCTTCGCCTTTAATAATATTTCTTCCTTGCAATAACATATACATTTTAAGAGCATTTGAAACCCTAGACACTTCTTTCTCCTCCTATTAAAATAATCAAGTAGTTTATGTTCTGGAGTGTAAATTACTTTATATACATCTTCTACACAATTTCCATATATCCTCCTAAAGACCTATTTTTTTCTTGGGATTATCCAAATTTTCTTCCAAAACTTTCATTGCCTTTTTATTTAAAGTTGGCCTTCGTTTATTTACAACCCCTTCCAAATCATGTAAACTATATTTAATACAAACTATACATAACGCGGGGTGATAACTTGGATAATTTCAATAATCTATTAGACAAATATGCCAACTTATGTGTTAGAGTAGGTATCAATATTCAAAAAGACCAACCTTTAGTAATAAATGCACCTGTAGAAGGGGTTGAATTTGTAAGGCTGCTAGCTAAACGTGCTTATGAAGCGGGAGCAAAGGAAGTCTATGTTAACTGGAACGACGGCGATATAACTAGAATGAAATTTGAATATGCACCAATGGAAGTATTCGAAAACTTCCCAAAATGGTATGCTGATGGAATGGAAGATTATGCCGAAAAAGGAGCAGGATTCATATCCATTTCAGCCCAAGATCCATATTTGCTTAAAGGTATAGACCCCAAGAAGATTGCTGCTAACAACAAGTCCTCCTCTATAGCCTTGAAAAAATTCAGAGAATACACTATGAACGATATTAACTCCTGGTGTGTCATTTCAATCCCTACAAAGAAATGGGCTAAAAGAGTTTTCCCTGATGTTAATGAAGAAGAAGCTGTAGAAAAACTTTGGGATGCTATTTTTAAAGCATTACGTATATATGAGGAAGATCCAGTCGAAGCATGGAAAAACCATCTTAACAACATTGAAAGTAAAGTTAAATTCTTAAATGAAATGAACTTCAAAAAATTACACTATAAATCCTCCAATGGAACTGATTTAGAAGTAGAGTTGCCTGAAGGCCATATTTGGGCTGGAGGTGGAGGCAACAATTCAAAAGGTGTATACTTTGTTGCCAATATGCCTACAGAGGAAGTATTCACCATGCCACATAAATATAGAGTAAATGGAGTAGTTTACAGCACTAAACCCCTTAACTATGGAGGCAACTTGATCAATAACTTCAGCCTAACCTTTAAGGATGGAAAAGTCGTTGACTTTACTGCAGATGAAGGCTATGAAGTATTAAAAGACTTATTGGATTTAGATGAAGGTGCTAAGAGATTGGGAGAAGTTGCATTAGTTCCCTATGATTCTCCAATTTCAAACTCCAACATCATATTCTACAACACCTTGTTCGATGAAAATGCATCCTGCCACTTTGCATTAGGTAAGGCTTATCCTACTAACCTAAAAGGTGGTCCAGATATGAATGAAGAAGAATTAGATAAGGCTGGAGTTAATGACTCTCTAACCCATGTTGACTTTATGGTGGGAACAGATGACTTAAGCATAGTCGGGGAAACCAGAGAAGGTAAAAAAGTTCAGATATTCGAAAAGGGAAATTGGGCCTTTTAAATATATAGACATAAAAATAGTGGAGAACAGTTCTCCACTATTTTTATTTTAAAGCCTTCGTTCTTTTAAGGGCTGCATATAGTATTACAGACGAAATGGCTCCTAATAGTCCTTGAGCTACATTTCCTGGAATGGAAGCTACTGCACCTTTTCCATACATAAATATTTCAGGTACAAAGTATCCAAAGGCCATAAATATGCCGCCTATTGTTGTAGCTATTATTGGTTTTTCTTTTCCTATGTTTGTTTCCAATATTCTTCCTGCAATATATCCTTCCAAGCCTTTAACTATAAAAGTGATTGGTGCATAATGGGTGTATCCCAAAAGCAAGTCTGCCAGAGCAGAACCCAATCCGCCTACTATAAATCCAGCTTTTTTACCCATAGTTAAGGCTGCAATAAATACTACCATATCTCCTAAATTCAAATATCCATTGGTACCAACAGTAGGTATGTGAATTACAATAGTCATTACTGTAGTTAATGCCATTAGTACTGAGTATCTGATTAAAGTCTTTAGATTTGACTCTTTCATATAAATGCCTCCTATCGGGTAATATGTACCGATACAATTATATAATATTAAAAAAGTGTATCTATAATTATAATAACATTATCATAACAGTTGTTCAATATTTTTTACAGGTAAAATAATGAAAATTTTTATTCATTAGTTTAATTATTACTCAAATAAAAAAGCAGAGAAACATTCTCCGCTTTTGATTTCAAAGTCATATTTATTACTCCTTTAATATACTCCTTTTCCATTGAAAAATTCCTTATAAGCCATATCTGTTCTCAATATATGCTGTTCTATCCAATTTGCAATAAATACAACCAAATCCATCATTGTTTTTCGCTGGTCATCATCTACTGTTTCTTCATCTAGTGAGCTAATCTTCTCTATAAATGAGTCGTGTTGACGTTTATGTTCTTTATATTTAGGATACCCATATTCTAGCATGAGTTTTTCTTCATCATCAAAATGGTATATTGCATAGTCTCTTAACCTGTTTAATGCTGACATTATTTCATCATATCTATCTATATCGTCTTTTATGGATATCAGTTCATAAAGAAAATTTCCAATGGCAAATAGTTCTTTATGCTGTTGATCTATTTTTGATACATTTACACTAAAGTCTTCCTTCCATTTAAACATAAATTTTCCCCCTTGTAACAATAATTTTATAACACTTTTTTTACATAATATATTATACTATATTTATCCTTAACTATATTGAAAGTTTAGATTTACTAAGATATTTATTTTATATTTGCTAACATGGGTATAGAATTTATAGCATAAAATAACGAGGAGGGATAAAAATGGAAAAATATGTTCCCGAAGTGAAGTCTCAATTAAGATCAAGAATAATAGAAGTTCCTTCGGTAATATATAAAGCTACAGGCATAAAAATATTAGGTACAAGGATAAAATCTTTACTTTTTTCAACAGACGTTGCCATAATCAAGAATACTAACGCTAATTCCATTATAGCTGTATATCCATTTACACCTCAACTATCCATTACTCAAGCCATACTAGAAGTTGCTCCCGTTCCAGTATTTGTAGGAGTAGGTGGAGGACTTACTACAGGAACAAGATCAGTAAACATAGCACTTCAAGCAGAGCTTTTGGGGGCTTATGGTGTAGTTGTAAATGCGCCAACTTCCAAAGAAGTGATAAGAGAAATATACAATACAATAGATATACCAATTATAGCTACTGTAGTATCAGAAAATGACGATTACAAAGGAAAGCTTGATGCAGGAGCTAGAATTTTGAACATATCTGGAGGTTCAAAAACAGCTGAATTGGTTAGAAAGATAAGAAATGAATACGGTAAGGAACTCCCTATAATTGCTACAGGAGGACCAACAGATGAAAGCATCCTCGAAACCATTGAAGCAGGTGCAAACGCTATTACTTATACTCCACCTTCCACTGGTGAAATATTTTCAGAAATAATGGAAAAGTACAGACAAAATAAATAGCAATAAAATATAATCACCTTTTTGCTCTATGTGAATATAATGATATTATAAACTGGCAAAAAGGTGGTTATATGTTTAGAGAATACATACATGGATTAAACACTCTTGTCCCTTTAGAAAATGGAAATAAAGTTCCATATATAAACTTTGACAATGCGGCCACTACTCCTCCTTTAGTATCTGTTATAAACAAGATTAATGGTTTTTCCCCCTTTTATTCGTCAATCCACAGAGGCACAGGATACAAATCAATAATATCTTCCCTATTTTATGATAGATCTAGAAACATAGTACTGGATTTTGTCAATGCAGATCCCAAATATTACACAGCCATTTATGTTAAAAATACAACAGAGGCTATAAACAAACTATCCTATAGGCTAAAAAACCAAATACAGGATGGATATGTTCTTTCAACTTACATGGAGCACCATTCCAACGATTTACCTTGGAGAACAAAATATAACATAGATTATGTAGAAATAGATGAAAAAGGAAGGCTTTCTTTAGACCATCTAGAATATCTATTGAAGAAATATAAGGGTAAGGTAAAATTAGTAGCTGTAACTGGTGCCTCCAACGTAACAGGATACATAAATCCCATTCATGAAATAGCAAAAATTGCTCACAAATATGGAAGTAGGATACTGGTAGATGGAGCCCAGTTAGTACCTCATCATCCTGTAGATATGAAACCAGTAGATGATCCTGAACACATTGATTTCTTATGTTTTTCTGCCCATAAGATGTATGCTCCTTTCGGTATAGGCGTGCTTATTGCTCCTAAAGACACATTCTCAGAGGGTTTTTCAGATGTAGTAGGTGGCGGTACTGTGGATTTAGTAACTCCTAGGGAGGTTATCTGGGCTCCTCCTCCTGAAAAGGAAGAAGGTGGAACTCCAAATCTATTTGGAGTAGTGGCCCTAATTGAAAGCATAGAAGTTTTAAAAAAACTAGATATGAAGAAGATTTCTGATTATGAAAAGAGCTTAACCAAATATACTCTTGAAAGACTTAAAACAGTTCCAAACATAATAATATATGATGATGGTAACGTAAGCAGTAAAGTATCTATCATATCCTTTAACATTAAAGGATTATATCATGGAACAGTGGCAACTATTCTTTCCATGGAAGGCGGCATAGGAGTAAGAAATGGATGTTTTTGTGCTCAGCCCTATATACAAAAATTGCTTAAAGTATCAGAAAAACAGATAGAAAGATATAAAAAGGATAGCAACATTTCAAGACCTGGAACTGTCAGAATAAGCTATGGAATGTATAATGATTTTAAGGAAATAAACGTATTGATAGAATTGTTAAGGCATATTGGAAACAACATAGATTTTTACAGTAAAAAGTATAAAAACCCTCCTCCTTACTAAAACTTATGGTAAGGAGGTATATTTTTATGAATAAGAAAATGAACATATTGATGTTTAGTGGAGAATACGATAAAGCGTTGGCTGGTCTTATTTTAGCTAATACGGCAAAAGAAATGGATATAGATGTTACTATTTTTTTTGCCTTCTGGGGTTTGCTTCTTGTAAGAAATCCCAACAACATGTCTGAAGAAGATAAGACTAGTTATGAAAAGATATTCACTAGCATGATACCGAAAGGAGTAGAGGACCTTCCTCTGTCTAAAATGAATTTTGCAGGCATAGGCAAAAAAATGCTAAAAGAAATGATGGAAGATAAAGATGCTCCTACTCTTACAGATTTTCTACAAGGTGCTATAAATAAGGGAATAAAAATGCAAGCTTGCAAGCTATCCTGTGAAATAATGGGTTTTAAAAAGGAAGACCTTCTGGATAATGTGGAAATAGTTACTGCAAAAGACTACCTAAAAGATGCACTAAAATCCAATATTCAGCTGTTCATCTAAATGAGTCATATTTGGCTCATTTTAATTTTTTAATTATTTGATTATTTAGCATTTTAATATATACTAATTATAAAATAACGTATAAGGAGAGATAAATATGGACAAGTATCATCTATCCAAAAAGAATGAGTTGATATTTGAAGATATAAAATCCTTAAAAGAAGTTTTCTGGATCAATGACAACTATAAAAGCTTTGACCAAATAGTAGACAACCTACCTATATCCTATGAGGAAGTACTGGATGCAGAAAGAAGGCTCAAGAGATTTGCACCTTACATAGAAAAAGTCTTTCCGGAAGTAAAAGATGGAATCATAGAATCTCCCATATCTCCAATAGGAAACATGAAAAAAAGAATGGAAAAGGATTTTCAAATAGACATATACGGTAACTTAGTTGTAAAAAGGGACGATTCTCTGCCAATTGCAGGTTCCATTAAAGCAAGGGGAGGAATATATGAGGTATTAAAACACGCTGAAGCTCTAGCAATAGATAATGGCTTATTATCTAAAGAAGACGACTATTCCATTTTAGCAGAGGATAGGTTCAAGGAGTTCTTTTCCCAATATACAGTTCAAGTAGGAAGTACTGGCAATTTGGGATTAAGCATTGGCATAATGAGCGCAAAATTAGGTTTTAAAGTAAAAGTTCATATGTCCCATGATGCAAAGCAGTGGAAAAAGGACCTTTTAAGAAGTAAAGGCGTAGAAGTAGTAGAATATTCCTCTGATTATTCTAAAGCTGTGGAAGAAGGCAGGAAACTATCACTAAATGATCCTAAAAGCTACTTTATAGATGATGAAAACTCAAAAGACCTATTTCTAGGATATGCAGTTGCAGGAATAAGAGTCAAAAAACAATTAGAGGAAATGAATATTCCAGTAGATAATGACCATCCTCTATTTGTTTATCTGCCATGTGGAGTGGGTGGAGGTCCTGGAGGAGTAGCTTATGGGCTAAAACTCATGTTTAAGGACAATGTACACTGCTTCTTTGCAGAACCTACCCATTCACCAGCTATGCTCCTAGGCCTTATAACAGGGCTACATGATAAGATCTCCGTTCAGGACATTGGCATAGACAACATAACAGAAGCAGATGGTTTAGCAGTAGGTCGCCCATCTTCCTTTGTAGGCAAAATAATGGACAAGCTTCTTAGTGGAGAATTTACCATAGATGACAGCAGGCTATATAAATTTCTAACAGCCCTTGCTGATGAAGAAAATATCTACTTAGAGCCCTCTGCATTAGCAGGATTTTTAGGACCAATTTTCATATCCAGTGAAAAAGGTAAAGAATACTTAACAAATCACAATCTATATGACAAAAAAGACAACATCACTCATATGTGTTGGGCTACAGGAGGCAACTTAGTTCCAGAAAGTATAATGAAGGAATATTATAGTAAAGGAAAATAGGAAAGCTCCCAAAAAATTAATTAAGAAGAGCTTCTTAAACTTTTAGTTTAGAAGCTCTTCTTTTACGGCTAATCTCTAAAATTCTCTTTTCATATATATATTCTTAGAAATCTGTAGGGATATATAATAGATTACAAGTATTATGCCTAATATATATAAATTTATTTTTTCCAAATCCATATTCATCAGTTTTCCCAATAGTCCCCATGCATCTAAAGCCTTAAATAATCTGCCTATCAATGCTGGTCCTAACATTAAAAACATCCAAAGCATTGCATTGAAGCTTCTCAATCCTTCTCCTATTTTAAAATAAAATGGATAATATATGGAGTAAAATAGGAGCAATATATTTGATGCGAAAATAATGGCGTGTATATTTGCAATTGCTCTACTGCCTACAGACAAAAGCATAGGTAGTATATTGGTAAGGGCTATTATTACACCAGAGGATATTAATATAAAAATTATGAGGATAATATATTTACTTCTTACAATATTTCTTCTATCTATGGGAAAGCTGTTTAAAACTACTTGGGTTTTATATTTGTCATCAAATCCATTTGTATATATAACCATAATAAATGTAAGTATTATTATCCCTAATACGTAAAAAAGGTTTGCAATTAGTAAGTTATCCCTAATCAACCCAGTAGCAGAAATAAACAGTGCATAGATTACTGCAAATATATTGACTTTAATGGATAGTATAAGGTCCTTCTTTATGAGACCGATCATATAATCACCTCTAAATATCCCTATTTTTATATAGCTGATTAGACAATACCAAGGACAGAATATAGGCTACTAGAGCTATACCCATAACCTGCTCCCACTGTAATATACCTATATATTTCAATATCCCCTTATCTCCTGTAAAGGATATATTGCTTATAATTATAAAAAATGACATCAATACAATCATCTGTACTATTTGTGCTATTTTAGGCTCAAATCTAAAATATGCTGGATAGACTATGGATGTAAATATCATAACTGTTGGAAGAGCATTTATTATTATCCTTATATTAAAATAATCCACATGTACTAATCCTAAAGTGTCAATTATCCACAAATAAACCCCAGCATACACAATTGCTACAGCAAAATATACGAATGTGGATAGGTATTTATATAAAACCAACTGTCTTCTGCTAATGGGAAGGGAATTCATAATATATTTTGATTTACCAGTTATGTCATAGGAAAAAGACATTATGCTCATCAAATAGCTATAGAATACGATTATCATATAGTATAGTACTTCTGGCACAAAGGATTCTGAAATTATTATTAAAAAAGGTATATAAAATATCAGCATTATAATCAGCTGTTTGCTGGAAATCATCAAGAGAAAATCTCGTTTGAGTATCCCTAACATTCTCCTACCTCCTTACGGTATAGACCATTATATCTTCCAATGAAGCTCTTTCAATTAATACTTTCTCTCCAAATAGATTTCTTATCTTGCCTACATCATCAGTTAAGGCTTCAAAGCCCACGCTAGTTTCCCTAAGACCTATGAATTCCTTTCTGATGTCTTTATCCAACAAATCAAGTCCTCCTTTTACCATGGCGTAGTTCTGTAGTATATCATCTTTTGCTTCAGAAAAGACTATCTTGCCTTTATTTATAAAGGTTATATAGTCTGCAACCTTCTCTAAATCTGTAGTTATGTGAGTGGAGAAAAATATGCTCTTTGTATCGTCCTGAATAACGCTATATAGAATGTCTAGTATTTCCCTTCTAAATACTGGATCTAAACCAGATGTTGGCTCATCCATTATAATGAGATCTGCATTGTGAGATAGGGCAACTGCCAATGAAAACTTCATCTTCATTCCCTTGGAAAGTGTCTTTATTTTCGCTTTTGGATTTAAATCAAATTCTTTTATATACTGATAAAATTTGTTATCGTCCCAATTTGAATAAAAGGATGCTACAATATTCTTCATACTGTTTATTGTCAAATCTTCATAGTAGTAGTTTTCATCATATACGAATCCAATTCTGTTTTTTACCTCTTTTTCATATTTTATATGCTCTTTTCCAAATATCTTTATTTCTCCACCGTCTTTTTTCAATAGATTCATTATAAGCTTTATTGTAGTACTTTTACCTGCTCCATTTGGTCCTATAAACCCCATAATGTAACCTGGTTCCAACTTGAAGCTTATGTTATCCAAAGTAAAATTTTTGAATTCCTTTCTTAAATCCTTAACTTCCAAAATGTAATCCATCATTTAACCTCCTCAAACAAAATCTTTAACATCTCTTCTATCTCCTTGTAGGTTATCCCTAAAGCTCTGCTTTCCTCTACTATTTCAGCAAGCTTTTCTTCTATTATGTTTAACTTCTTCTCTCTCATAAGCTCCTTATTTTGTCCTGCTACATAGGAACCTTTTCCCTGTACTGTTTCAATAAACCCTTCCTTTTCCAATTCCTCATAGGCCCTTTTAGTAGTGATAACAGATATTTGAAGATCTCTTGCCAACCCTCTTATGGATGGTAAAAGATCCCCTTCCTTAAGCTCTCCTTTTAGGATTGCACCCTTTATCTGTTTCGCTATCTGCTCATATATGGGTTCATCAGAGGAATTCCATATGATTATCTTCATATACATCCTCCTACTTACTAATCATTTCATATTTTTGTGTGTATTGTGTATATACTGTTTATATTGTATATTTACAGTATATACTCACTTCATATTTTTGTCAACACTATTTTTATTGACAACATCTATTTCCCTTAATATAATTCGAAATATATTAAGGAGGGTGGATACAATGAAATTATCTATTAAAGAAATGGTACTTATATCTCTATTCACATCATTAACTGCAATTGGTGCTTTTTTGAGCATCCCTATTGGTGAAATTCCCATTACTTTGCAGAGCATATTTACCTTGTTATCTGGACTCCTTTTGGGTCCTAAACTGGGGAGCATATCACAAGGACTGTACGTATTATTAGGTCTTATTGGAATTAGAGTATTTGCAAATTTTTCAGGGGGGCCACAGTATATTTTTAAGCCAAACTTTGGATTTCTAATAGGATTTATATTCGCTTCTTATATAGTTGGAAAGATGACACATAATAAGCCATCTATAACTTTTAGAAGAATATTTTTATCCAGTATAATTGGAACCTTTATTATATACCTATTTGGAATTCCATATATGTACTTCATTTTAAACCATGTGATGGGCAAAGAAATGGGACTTTTAACAGTTTTAAAGATTGGCTGCTTGATATTCATTCCTGGAGATCTAGTTAAGGCAGTAGTAGCCTCCTTTGTTGCTCATAAACTAGTCAATAGAATATGATATAATACAAGAAAAGGAGGGGTATTATGATAAGCGTCACTGGTAATCAAATGAAAGCAATAGACAACTATTGCATAGAAAAATTAGGGATTCCTGGTATAGTCCTTATGGAAAACGCAGCACTAAAAGTAGTTAAAAATATTGATTTAGATAAGTTTAACTCTTTTACAATTGTATGTGGTGTTGGGAACAACGGAGGAGATGGATTGGCAGTTGCAAGACACCTACACATTTTAGATAAAGAGGTTAAAGTTTTCATTGTAGGAAATATAAATAAGGGAAGTTTGGACTTCAATACAAACTATAATATACTAAAGAATATGGGATTAGAACTCATACATATTGATTCACAAGAGTCAATAGAAACACTAAACAGCTCATTAAAGTCTACAGATATGACTATAGACGCATTATTTGGGACAGGTCTTTCTAGAAATGTAGAAGGATTACATAAGGATGTAATCCTATCCATTAATGAAAACAGCAATTATATACTATCCATAGACATACCTTCTGGAATGAATTCTGATACGGGAGAAATACTTGGAGTAGCAGTTAAAGCTGATATAACTGTTACCATGCAGCTTATGAAGAAGGGACTAATAAGTAATTCAAGCTGTACTGGTAATGTAATTGTAGAGCCTATAGGAATGCCAAAAGTAGCTATTGATACCATATTAAATGCAAAATAACCCCAGCTAATATGCTGGGGCTTATATATATCCTTCCATTCCTCTTATGGATACTTCTCCTGAGAGGATTTTTTCTATTTGGCTATCTTCATATTCAACTACTAATTGACCTTCGTCATCTATATCAATTACATTGCCTACCCTTTCCACATCTCCTTTGATGATTCTAACTTCTTTGCCTATTAAAATGGATTCTTCCTTACATATTCTAATAGTATCAACTAATATGCCCTTTTCTTTAAAAGGGATGTAAAGCCTTTCCATATAGTTTAACACACAGGCCAATAGTCTACTTCTATCTATCTCTTTTCCAGTCATTACCTTCAATGAAGTAGCCTTTTTTTTCAGTTCAGTATCAAAGTCTTCTAATTCCAAGTTGACATTTATTCCTATTCCCATGACTACATATTTTACCCTATTCTTTTCGCAACTCATCTCCGTCAGAACACCGCATACCTTTTTGCCTTCTATGATAATGTCGTTGGGCCATTTTATAGAGGATTTAATCCCCATCTCCTTCAAAGCTTCATTTACTGCTGCTGCACCAATTAATGTAATCTTATATACTTTATCCGGTTCTAGGTTGGGTTTTAATATGATGCTAAACCATAATCCTTTGCCTTTTGGAGAAACCCATTTTCTACTTAATCTTCCCTTCCCTTGAGTTTGTTCTTCGGCTATTATGACAGTTCCTTCTAGTTTTTGTTCAGCAATCTCCTTTGCCCTGTTGTTTGTTGAAGATATGCTTTCATAATATTCCACATCTCTACCTACAAACTCTGTATGTAAATGTTGGCTTATACTAATAAGATTCATAAAATCACATCCCGCTTTGTGGAATTTTATCATATCATTGTAACAATTAATAACTTATAATATTATTACATATATTTATTAGATAATTAAAGTGTTTTCTTTAAAATTCTTTAGGAAATAATGGAGGTGAATCCCATAAAAAGATCATTTAAATTTATAATTAACTTTATATTAGCAATATCCATATTAGCAGGTTTTGCTACAAACGTTAATGCTGAAGATAGTTTAACTATTCCTCGCTGGATTATCAACTCTGAAGTATTAGAAAATGGAAATGTAAAGGTTGTTGAAGATATTACCTTCAATTTCAACGATTCCTATAACGGCGTATTTAGAGAGATCGTGCTTAAAGGTACTGATGGATTGGATAATATACAGGTTTCACAATTGAACAAAGGAAAAGAAATACCATACTTGCAAGTGGATGATGCAGAAAAAGGGGATAATCAAGTTTATATGGTAAATAAAGAAGATAATAGCATCCTATTAAAGATATTTTCTCCTTCTGAAGATGAAGAAAAAACTTTCCGCATTAAGTATACTATAAAGAATGTGGCTGTAAAATACAGAGATACAGGTGAGCTCTACTATAAATTCATTGGAGAGGAAAATGAAACCCCTATAGATTTTCTTGGAATAAATATTAAACTGCCAGGAAATATCACTGAAGATGTGAAGATATTTGCTCATGGTCCAACTAACGGAACAATAAACTTCCGTGGAGATAATATGGTAAGAGCAGAAGTGGAAAATGTTCCATCCAATACCTTTGTTGAAGTAAGAATCCTTTTCCCAGCGGACTTCATACCTAATTCAGCTAATGTAATAGATAAAAATGCTTATTATGAAATAATAGAGGAAGAACTATCCTATATACAGGAACTAAAGGATAGAGAAATAAGAAGAGAAGAGAGAAAAAGTTTATTTAATAATATATCCATCTCTCTAATAGGAATCCTTTTTGCAACTATGGCTATAATCTTTGTAAAGTTTAAGAGGAATGTAAGTATCTATGAATCCTTCAATGACAGTCCTCATCTGGATGATGCTTCCCCTGCTGTAGTAAGTCTATTAGTAAACGGTAGTGTATCTAGTCAAGCATTGATGGCTACCATATTCGACCTTGCAAGAAGAGGATTTATATCCATAGAAGGTGAAATTAAGGATAAAATGGATAGATTTAGATTAGTAAGACTTCAAAATGAAGGCCACCTTTTTGATCATGAAACATTTCTTTTAAAATGGCTCTTTTATGAAATGGGAGATGGTAAGACCATTGAATCAGATGATATAGAATATTACAGTAAATTACACTTAGTGGATTTTTATAATAATTATAAAGAATGGACTAAAGCTGTAAAGAAAGAAGCAGAGGAAAGAGGCTATTATGATTCCAGTTCAAAACCTGCTGGTATAATTTTAATTGTTCTTTCTGTAATATCCTTAGTGATATCAATAGTTTCCATTGTATTTGGAAGCCTTTGGGGAATTCCATTAATCATAATGTCAGTAGTAGCATTTGTTTATGGAATATTAATGTTCGTAAGAAAATCTGACTATGGATATATTCAGGCAAAGAAATGGAATTGTTTCAAGAACAGTCTTAAAAAGATGAGTAAATCACAGAATATAGAAGACCTAGCTTTGTCGCTAGATAAAGCATTAATATACGGACTTGCTTTGGGAATGGGATTTGATAGCCTTAATAGGTTTAAGCCCCATGTATATAACAGCCATATGCCAAATTACTGGACTTATTGGCTTTTCGCCAACAATTCCAAGGGAGAAAATGTATTTGAAAAGAGCTTAAATAAATCCTTTTCCAATATAGGTTCTTCCACTGGCTCAGGAGGAGGTTTTTCCTCAGGCGGAGGCGGTGGAGCAGGAGGTGGAGGAGCTGGAGGATTTTAATCCAGCTCTTCTAATAAATCTCTTAGCTCTCCTTTTACTCTATAGGAAACCTTCTTAAGTTGTTTAACATCTCTGCTTCCTGTTAAAAGCATTAAGACTTTCAATTTATATACTAAGTCGTTCATATATTTAGTAGCCTTGTCATATCCGTCTACTAACAGTATTCTCAGTATTATTCCTCCAATAGCTACTATGTCAGCTCCCAAACACAGAGCTTTAACCACATCTATGCTTTTTCCTATACCTCCACTTGCTATTATATTTAAGTCATCGCTCACCTTTCTGCATTCAATTAAGCTCAATGCAGTTGGTATGCCCCAAGAATACATGTCTGTAAAATCCATATCATCATTTCTTCTGTCTTCTATTTCAATAAAATTGGTGCCACCCTTACCAGAAATATCTACGTACTTTACCCCTATATCATATAGTTTTTGGGCTATATCTTTTGATATTCCAAATCCTACTTCCTTTACAATTACAGGCTTGTCTATATTTTTTACTATGTTTTCGATATTCTTTAATATTCCCTTAAAATGTCTGTCTCCTTCTTTCATAATCAATTCCTGAGCAGGATTTAAATGAAGCTGAATGCCATCTGCATCTATTATCTCCATGGCTAATTTTACTTCATTTAAAGATACATGGGCATTTAAATTAGACAAAACAACTCCATCTTTACCCATCACTTCCCTTACAACCTTAAAGGACTTATGGCTTTCCTTGTTCCTTAGGGCTATAGTTTGAGACCCTACTGCCATAGGAATATTGAAGGATTCTGCTATTTTTGACAAACTTCTATTTATTTCCTGGGAAAATTGAGTACCCCCTGTAATGGCATTTATCATCAAGGGGTAATCAATAGACTTTCCAAGAAAATTGACTTTTGTATCTATTTCTTCAAAATCAAGTTCCGGTAAGGCATTGTGTTCTATAAAAACGTCATCAAATAAAGTAGAATTTTGGTAGGTAGAATTCAGATATTCCTCAATATGTTGTTGTTTTCTGTCTTTTCTTATATTCTCTGTCATATTATCACTCTCTATCTATTTTAATAGGAAATTTCCAAACATCTCTTCCACTAATTGTTTTGTTTGCTCTTCATAAGGTATAAAATATGATTGTCCATTAATAGTTGGTGTTTCTCCTTCTAGTCTTGAAATCTTCATATTATCCAAGCTTATATCATTAAGACTAGGTATTGCTTTTAATGCTGCAGATATAGGCATATTAGTATCCACATAATCAAAATATGTTTTTATCATCTTAGGAACTTTGGTTATATTTTTAGGCTGTAGTGTTTGTTTTATGAACTCCTTTAAGAAATACTGTTGAGCTTCTACTCTGCCCAAATCGCCTTCAGGATAAGATCTAAACCTTAAAAATTCTATAGATTTGTCCCCATCAAGGGTTTGTAAACCAGGTTGTATATCTATGACTAATGGTGGTTTAGCTGTTGGATCTTTGTACTTCATCCTTCGTGGCACATCTATCTCTACTCCACCAATAGCATCAACTATTTCCTTTACGGCTTGATAATCCACTGTTACATAATATTCAAGGTCTACATCCAACAAATCCTTAACAGTTTGAACTAGTAATTTAGGTCCTCCATAAGCATAAGCATGGTTGATCTTTTCCTGTCCTCTCCTGCCTCTTATATTGGTCCTTGTATCCCTTGGTATGGATAGCATAGCTATTTCTCCAGTTTCGTAGTTGAATTTACAGAGAATAATGGTGTCAGATCTCATTCCAGTACTCTTATATCCATTTTCGTCTTCTTTGATTTGTTTAACCTTTTTTATGCCACCTACACCTTCCAAGTCATCTATTCCCATTAATAGGAATAATATTTCTCCTTTTGCTTCTGTTTCTTGATCTGTTTTATCCGCATCTTTTCCGTCATCTATTGTATTTTCATCACTGTCTCCTACTGAAAGGCCTGAATCTCCATTTAAAACATAGTGGCCTATGCCTGCAAACACAGCTGAAAAAAACAAGAAAGAAATTAAAAACGCAGTCCAAAATTTTTTTCTCATCTTTGCCTCCCTGCCTAAATCTTTATTTAAAATATACTAAATGTAAAGGAATAATGCAATTAAAATAAGTTTACAATTTGGATATAATTTAAAAAGTAGGTCATCATTAACCTACTTTTATTTCTCCTGCTTTAATCAATGCGTTTTTTGTAATGGAAGGCCCTAATAGTTCATATACTACAGTAGCAGCTAAAACAATAGCCCTTATCTGGCTTCCATAAGGTTCTGGGAAAATATTTTTAGCAATCATTGATAATCCAATAGCAACACCTGCTTGAGGTAGCAACGTAAAACCAAGGTATTTTCTTATGGCAGCAGGAGAATTAGATATTTTAGCTCCTAAATAAGAACCAAACACCTTTCCAAAGATTCTAAATACAATATAACCAATTCCAACAAAGCCTACAGCCTTAAGTATAGAAATGTCTAATTCAACTCCTGATATGGTAAAGAATGCAACATATACTGGAGGAGTAAACCTTTCAACTATTGTAAAAGCTTTTTTAAAGTTTGGAATCATATTAACAACTGTAGTACCAATCATCATGCATGTTAATAGTGAAGATAGGTTAAATTTAATACAAATAGCTGCTGTGGCAAATATAATGGCAATTATTGTTGTCAAAAGTTCATTTTCTCCATTGATTCTCTTAATTAAGATCACTAAAAATATTCCAATTAAGAGCCCTAAACCTAATGATAGTACAACTTCAACTAAAGGCGATAAAAGCATATTAAATATGGATAACTCACCTGCATTTACCATTAATGTTTTTGCTATAGATGTGGATATGCCAAAGACTATTATGCATACTGCATCATCTAATGCTACTACTGGTAACAAAGTATCCACTACTTGTCCTTTAGCTTGGTATTGTTTAATTACCATAACGGTAGCTGCTGGAGCTGTTGCACAGCTTATTGCACCTAATACAAGACTAAAGGACAATGGTTGGTCAAATATTAGCATCATGCTCAACATCACAAATGCCATTGCTGACAACGATTGTAATAATGTAATTGTAACTATACCTTTGCTCATCTTCTTAAGTTCAGTTAGATTGAACTCACTTCCCATATTATAAGCTATGAAAGCTAAAGCTACTTCTGATATAATGCTAAAATTGTCAACAATGTCTTTAGGTATTATGTTGAATATAGATGGTCCTATAAGCAATCCCGCTATAAGATATCCTGTTACATTAGGCAACTTAAACTTAGAAAGTATTTTAGATGTAAAAATAGATACTAATAATATAACAGCTAGATAAAACAATATGTTCATATCATTATGTCACTCCTTATTATGTCAACATTATAATTTTACTTCGTTAAACCTTCTGCTTTAATTACAGGTAAAGTAAACATTATTCCTTTATTTTTTTTATCTAAATCTGGCACTATCCTTCTTACACAACTCATTGCAATAGGAATCTTTTCATCTGGTAGTACCATGAAAATAGTTTTGTTTATAGGTCTGTCCTCATTTAATAAGCTCTTTAAAGATCCAAACAGAGGGATTTCAGAATGATCATTAGCCAGTGTCTTAACCATTCCCATAGTATCTATAATGGTTCCTCCTCTAATGCCATTATCATTTAATTCTAATAACAGATCATCAAGTTTCTCTACTTTATTCAATACCACAACTAATAATTGCACCTATCCTCACCTCCACATAATATAATAATACTAAATATCCAGGATTGCAAATTTACTTTACAGAAACATAGGGATTGCCTTCTATATAAAATCTATAGGGAAAGTCCTTAGCTTCCTCCGCATAATCTATACCTATTCTTGTTGTTTCAATAATATTAAAGTTTTCCCTATTTCCTTCTTCTAAATACAATATATTTCCACACAAGTCCATACCGTTATGCTCCTCTTTGGTAATATTAAATGCCAAACATAACTTTCCAGGCCCATTGGTTAGGTTTTTCTTTTGATGCTGATTGAGTTCCTCATAAGGCTTTTTAAACCTGTTAATAGCCATTAAATCAATATTTTCAATAGGCTCCACTGCCCTTATAAGCACTGCTTCCGGTATACCTTCCTTTTGAGTTACTATATTTAGACAGTAATACATTCCATATATGAAATACACATAGGCTACTCCTGGTGGTCCATACATGGTCTCCACCCTTTTAGTTTTTCTTCCTCCATAAGAATGGGCTGCTTTATCATTTATCCCTAGGTAAGCTTCTGTCTCCACAATTTTTCCTTTTATTATATTGCCATCATAATTATGAACTAATATTTTCCCTAATAGATCCTTGGCTACAGTAATTGTATCTCTGCTGTAAAATTCCCTGTTGAGTTTCATACTTTTTCCCCTTTCAACTTTTTTGTCTTAACTCTTATAAATTATTAATTCCAATTATATTATAATCATTCATGAAAAGAAAAGCATAGTTCTAAACTTAGAACTATGCTTACATTGACACTATTTCATATTTTCTAAAGACGCAATTGCATTGCTGTAGATTTCTGGAACATGTGATAGTACATTATCATCAATTATGTTTTGGTTTTTCTGTATTATTTCAATATACTTCGAAATTATCTTAGATGTTATCAAATCTTTATTTGAGCTCAATTTTATATAGCTGGATATTACTTCTTCCTTTATCTTACCGGTGGTATTATCATATATTGGAGAATTAGCTGATCCTTCCAAATATAATTTCAAACATTCTCCATAGCATCTTAGTACATCTTGTATCTTTATGCTATTAGGATATTGGGATATATATTTTTCTGCTTCTATCAATCTTTGTCCTAATTCCTCATGTGAAATTGTAATTTCCCCATCAATTATTACAGGCTTATTAGAAGATTGTGACTTGATTTCTAAATAATCTCTTATTTCATCTGGAAGATAATCATTATAAGCTTTTAACCCTTCATAATCTATTACTGGATAGAAAGCCCCTTCCAAATTTATGAGCTTATATTTGCCATCTAATATCCTTTTTACAAGTTCTTTTAAATCTGCATTCTTTATTTCTTCAATTTTTGTTTCATCAAAGAATAGTTTGTCTGATGATAGGCTTAACAGTTCCGACTGATAATTGTCTACAAACAATTGGTCTGTATATCTTTGTGTGTATTCTTTTTGTACTTCTTCCAGTATCAGTACCATCGCTACAGCTTCTTTTTCATTTACATTTTCAATATTTTCATCAATAAATTTTACAAGAGTATAAGGTTCGTTGTCGCTCTTTGCTATTTCTTTGTAATCTTTTATGAGTTTGTCTATATTTTGGTCATCTGATTTATACACTTCTTTTTCCAAGGCTTCATATATAGTTTTATCATTTTGCTTAGCATCTATACTGCATCCAGCTAACAATAAGATAAAGGATACTGCTAAAATGAGAATTTTCTTATTCATAGGAGATACCTCTTTCATAATTAATTATTTCCATTTACAATCTTAGTATATTGTTTTCATAATAAAATATATCAGTTATTCTAAAAAAAGTTGTTACAAAGGAGTTACAAAAGGAAGACTAACAAACTACAATTTATAGCTTGTTAGTCTATTGAATTTTTTTACTACTGCAAAGCTTTAATAGATACATTCTTCTCCTTTACTATATTATCATATGCTGTTGAAAGCATCAACTTAATCCTGTTTAGCTGATTTACTTCACTAGCACTTGCATCATAGTCTATTGGTACTATATTTGCCTTAGGATACTTATCCCTTATAGCCTTAATAACTCCCTTTCCAGTTATATGATTAGGCAGACATCCAAAAGGCTGAAGACAGACTATATTTTCTACACCCCTATGAATAAGCTCTATCATCTCTGCTGTCAGCAACCATCCTTCTCCATACTGATGACCTATGGAGGTTATTTCTTCAGCTTTTTCTGCCAATTGTTCTACAGTTAATGGTTCTTCAAATCTTCTACTGTCTTTTAGTGCTTTCCTTAAATATTTTCTATAGTGTTCTATATACTTTATTATCACATCTGAACCTAACTTAGGGAGTAGCCCTTTTGATAGATATTTATGTTTAAAGGTTGCATTGTAAGCGGAGTATAGTAGAAAATCCGTTAAATCAGTAACTACTGCTTCTGCTCCTTCCCTTTCCAATAGGTCCACTATTTGATTATTAGCTTCAGGATGGTATTTAACAAGTATTTCTCCTACTATTCCAACTTTTGGTTTTACTACACTTTCATCTATTTCTATTTCATCAAAATCCTTTACCATGTGATTTACGTTTTCTATGAATCCCTTAGTGTTTCCAATCTTAACAGCTTCGGAACATCTTTTTATCCAGTGTTGGGCCAGCATATTTGCAGAGCCTTTGATCTTCTCATAAGGTCTTACCTTATATAGCATTCTCATAATCAAATCCCCATATAGGACTGCCATTATACCTCTCTTCACAAATTGTGGTAATACGGTAAAACCTGGGTTAGTTTCTATCCCCTGAGCAGACACCGCTATAATTGGCACATGTCCAAAGCCCGCATCTTTAAATGCTTTCCTCATAAAGGCCACATAGTTTGAAGCTCTACATACTCCTCCAGTTTGGGTTATGATTACAGATACATTATCCAAGTCATATTTTCCTGATTTTAACGCTGATATGAACTGTCCAGTGACTACAATAGATGGATAGCAAGCATCATTATTCACATACTTAAGCCCTTCATTAACTGCATTAGTGTCTACTGAAGGTAATACCTCCATGTTGTATCCACATGAGCTTAAAGCCGACTGAAGTATTTCAAAATGGATAGGAGCCATTTGAGGAATCAATATAGTATGCTTCTTCCTCATCTCCTTAGTAAATACTACTCTCTTTGGTAAATCGTATTTAACACCTATCTTATATCCTTCTCTATCCCTTTCATCAAGTGCAGCCTTTAAAGACCTCAATCTTATCTTTGCAGCACCCAGATTGCTTACTTCATCTATTTTTAGTACTGTATAAATTTTGCCATATCTATTTAAAATTTCTTCTACCTGGTCTGTAGTTATTGCATCTAGTCCGCAACCAAAGGAGTTGATTTGAACCAATTCAATATTTGGCTCCTTTGCAACAAATGTGGCTGCCCTATAGAGTCTTGCATGGTATACCCACTGGTCTAGTACTCTAAGAGGTCTTTCCGTTTGTCCCAAATGGGCTATCGAATCCTCAGTTAAGACAGCCATGCCCATAGAGGTTATCAGCTCAGGAATACCATGGTTTATAGCCTTATCAAGGTGATAGGGCCTACCAGCTAAAACTATTCCCTTTATGCCCTTTTCCTTTATATATCGTAAAGTCTCTTCTCCTTTTTTCTGTATGTCCTCTTTAAATTTAATTCTCTCATTCCAAGCTTTATCCACTGCATCCTTTATTTTCTTTTGAGGAATGTCAAATTCCTCTAATTCTTCAATCAATCTCTTCTTTAACCCTTCTTTATCATCAAAGCTTAAGAATGGATTCTTAAATACTATGTCATGGCTTTTCAATTCCTCTATATTAAGCTTCAACACATCAGGATATCCTATAACTACTGGACAGTTTACATGGTTATCTGCCTTTTCATCTTCCTTTTTGTCATAGAATATAGATGGATAGAATATGAACTTAATTCCCTTTTCTATCAAATCCATTATATGTCCATGAGATATCTTTGCTGGATAACATGCAGTTTCACTTGGTATGGAGCTAATGCCCTTTTCATAAATACTCCTAGTGGATTCTTGAGATAGCTCAACTCTAAATCCCAACTCAGTAAAGAAAGTATGCCAAAAT
>ENA-OWOZ01001455-OWOZ01001455.1-bioreactor-metagenome-genome-assembly--contig:-NODE-1455-length-21599-cov-3.136000_pt1 | contig 21599 bp, 16 predicted proteins | sample MGYA00238140_ERZ651804 | MGnify/ENA primary metagenome ERZ651804 (study PRJEB26910, sample SAMN07631232) | bioreactor metagenome | isolation source: Switchgrass digestor | place: USA: Dartmouth... | reverse complement strand
GGATTCCTGTTGTAGTCGATTATAAGCCGCAACATGCGGATGAAACCAATCTTAATAATGCTTTTGTAATTGAAGCCAATAGCAAAAATGTGCTTAAAGGCTATGGCATTTTACGTAAGTTTGAGAAAGGAATTGAGTCAAAACTATACAATATAATGTTCACCGACCTTATAAATGATGCGTACCAGGTGCATGGCTATTCCGAATTTGGAAGTGTTTCCGGTATTGTTATTAACGATATAAAAAGTGCTTACAAGGTAGAGTACAGCACAGAAAGCCAGGTACTTGCGCCTGTATGGATTATTACAACGCCGGACAGGATCTATACCATTCCCATGAGGGGAAAATAAGGAGAGCTCCTATGAACTGGTCAAAGGCTAAAACTATATTGATCATCATTTTTGCTGCAATGAATATATTCTTGCTGATAAATCTTATTAAAATCTACAGCAATGATGAGACTGCATTGAATATAACCAATACGGAGAAAATTCTTAAAGACAGGGGCTATATCTTAAATTGCGATATACCTGGCAACATCCATTCCGGTATGCTTAATTTTGAGACAGGGGACTTTGACCGCAGGAAAATCGGTGAAAAGCTTTTGGGAGTTAAGATATCAGCGGACGGTGAATTAGGGGATGGATTTGAATATACATCGGGAGACAGAAGCTTAAAATTTCAGTCTGGAAATGTAATAATATACAACGATAAAAATCCTTCGGATAATGTTGATATTTACGATATAAGAAAAATCAGAAAGTATGCGGAAAGCTTTATAAAAGATCTTGATATACCGGCCAATCAGTATTTTGCAGAGAAATACAATTCGGATGGTAGCATTACTTTATACTATAAGCAAAAATATAAAGGATTTCTTATTTTCTATAATGAAGCGGAAGTTACCATTACCGAGAAAGGAATAACAGGCTTTAGGTGTAAATTTATAAAACCACTTGGGATAGCGGCGGCAAAGAAAATTGTTCCGGCCTACCAGATTTTGCTTAAGCATTTTGATGGAGGAGATAATACTGTTATTACCAGCATTGACGCAGGGTTTGTCGGCTCATTCCATCAGAGCAGCGTTCAGGCATCGGAAGCCCTCGTATGGCGTATAGGCATTGACGGGCAAAAGCCGCTGTATTTTAATGCCGTTAATGCGGAAAAAATCGATATTGAAGGGATGTTTTCCGATTGACAATGCTTTTTCAAGGCACAGGGCTTGTCTTTTCTGTCATTTTTAATATAGTGGCACAATATTTTATATAATGCTATAATATGAAGATGTAAGAAATGTAGCTGCAATAGTCGAGAAAGTTGGTGTATTTAGTTGGAAAGGTATGCAATAAACGGTGGCAAACCTCTATATGGTGAAGTGTGTATAAGCGGGGCGAAAAATGCAGCTGTTGCGATTATTCCTGCCTCTTTATTGGTGGATGGTCCTTGCAGGATTGAAAATATTCCCAATATAAGCGATGTGATTTCTTTAAAATATATCCTTACATATTTAGGGGCTACCATAAAATATGAGAGCAATAACGAAAATGCGATGATTATAGATACTTCCGGTGTTAACTCTTATACAGCAACATGCGACAGGGTTAAAAACTTAAGGGCATCCTATTATCTTCTGGGAGCGCTTCTGGGCAGGTTCAAGAAAGCTGAGGTTGTTTTTCCGGGAGGCTGCGATTTTGGATTCAGGCCCATGGATCAGCACTTTAAAGGTTTTGAAGCTCTAGGTGCAAAGGTAAAAGTAGAGCATGGCATAATAAAGGTATCAGCCGACAGGTTGAAGGGTAGTAGAATATACCTTGATGTGGTAAGTGTCGGTGCTACAATAAACCTGATGCTGGCAGCGGTAAAGGCCGAAGGAGTGACCATCATTGAAAATGCGGCCAAAGAGCCTCATGTGGTTGACGTGGCTAATTTTCTCAATGCTATGGGAGCCAAAATAAGGGGTGCCGGCACAGATGTGATAAAAATAACAGGCGTTCCTGTGCTTCGGGGAAGGGCAACCTATTCGATAATACCCGACCAGATTGAAGCAGGAACATTTATGATAGCTGCTGCGGCGACCAAAGGTGATGTTACGGTCAGGAATGTCATACCCAAACACATGGAATCTCTTAGTGCGAAGCTGATGGAAATGGGTATAGAAGTGATACAGGGTGAGGACTGGATAAGGGTAAAATACAATGGACAAATAAACAAGGTCAGCATTAAAACTCTTCCCTATCCCGGATTTCCTACGGACCTTCATCCTCTTACAGCAGTACTTTTGTGCCTGGCTGACGGTACCAGCACCATAACGGAAGGAGTATGGGATTCCAGGTTCCAGTATGTTGATGAGCTGAAACGAATGGGGGCCTTGATAAAAGTTGAGGGCAGAATGGCGGTAATCGAGGGAGTGGGCAAGCTTACCGGAGCACCGATAAAAGCCACCGATCTAAGGGCCGGGGCTGCAATGACAATAGCAGGCCTCTGTGCGGAGGGACATACTGAAGTATTTGATGTAAAATATATTGACAGGGGATATGAAAAGTTTGATACAAAACTCAGAAGCCTTGGAGCGGATATAACCAGGGTAACAGATTGAGGAAGCGTGGAGGCACAAATGATAAAATTTTGCAGCCTGTTCAGCGGGAGCAGCGGTAATTCCCTTTATATAGAGGCAAATGGCACTAAAATTCTGATAGATGCCGGCTTAAGCGGAAAAAGGATAATACAGGCGCTTAACTCAATTGGCGAACAGCCTTCGGAGATAAGTGCTGTTTTGGTTACTCATGAGCATAGTGACCATATTAGAGGGGTAGGAATATTATCGAGGAAGTTTAACATACCTGTTTATGCAAATGAGAAGACCTGGGATGCTATGGGGACACAAATAGGGCCTATCAATGCCGATAATATGAGATGCTTTACCACGGGCAAGGAATTTGAAATAGGAAATTTGTGCATAAAGCCTTTTCCCATACCTCATGATGCTTCGGAGCCGGTTGGGTTCAATTTCTTTGCAGAAAATAAGAAGGTTACCACAGCTACCGACATCGGACATATAACCAAAGAAGTTCTGGAGAGCCTCATAAGGAGCGATCTTGTCCTTCTGGAATCCAACCATGACATCGAGATGCTTAAGGTGGGACCATATCCATGGCCGCTGAAAAGGAGGATTCTGGGTGACCGAGGGCACCTTTCCAATGAGATGGCCGGCAAGGTAGCTGTACATATGGCCCAAAGGGGAACCAGAAAATTTCTGCTGGGACACCTCAGCAAGGAAAACAATTTTCCCGAGCTGGCATATCAGACAGTATACAATGCATTAAGCGAGCAGAAAATAAAAGTGGGATCGGATGTAACGCTAGAAGTAGCTATGAGGGATTATACCGGCAGTGTTATTACACTTTAGGTTATGATGCCGGTTTTTATGCCGTGTTGAATTTATACTACCGGCATTGCATGGAAAATTTCCGATCACCCATAGGGATGGTGGCGTATATCAAAATAACTGTTATAGCTGTAGGAAAACTGAAGGAGAAGTATTTAAAAGAAGGCATAAATGAATACCTAAAACGCTTGTCAAGGTTCTGCGACATTGAAATACAGGAGGTTGGAGACGAACAGGCTCCGGAAAACCTCAGCCCTGCCCAGGAAGAGCAGATAAAAGGTAAGGAAGCGGAAAGAATAGTAAAAAAGATTAAGGACAACAGTTTGTTGATTGCATTGGACGTAAAAGGACAAAAGCTTGATTCTGAAGGTTTTGCTGAAAAGCTGCAGTCTTTTTTTATTTCAGGGCATTCCCATATAACCTTTCTGATAGGCGGATCTTTAGGACTGGACCATGGACTCCTGAAAAGGGCTCACATGCGCTTTTCCATGTCAGACCTTACCTTTCCCCACCAGTTGGCCCGGCTGATATTGATGGAGCAGTTGTTCCGGGCATTTAAGATCATTAACGGTGAGACCTATCATAAGTGAGGGGCAATATTATCCTTATAACATTTAATGGTATGGTCCAGGTAAAAAGAACCATTCTTTGTCGCCTTTTCTCATATTGTTGTAATTACCCTTTGTTGCTCATATCATTTTTTCTAGGAACTTCTGTAACAAATAAAGACAGAAAAAGAGTTTTATATTGGTTTTTTGAGATTTTAAAGAGGATTTGAGGAAATTATAATTAATTTATTATGTAAGTGATAGTACCTTGTGGTAATACCATTTACATAATGAGTTAAATTTATTGCAAAGTAGTCATAGTATTGAAAGGGGAATTAATATGGGTTCAGTATTCGATACAGGTTTTACTGATTTATCTTACTTCAACATAACAAAAGTGTATACTGAAAAAATTTATGAAAATGCAGTTAATGCACCTTCAAATACAAATGCCAAGATAAAAACAAAGGGGCTAAAGTTTCAATTTGTAGAAGACAGTGAAGTTAATGCCTGTGCATTTCTTAGGGACAATTATGATTATATGCGAATAAACACTGGGACTTTAGTTACAATATATTCGTTGTTACATAGTGCGTTCTCAAATCCCAATGTTTTCCCTAATATAGGTGATGCACGGAAGGAGACGGGTTGTCAAGTAAATGGATTTTTTGATTCTCAAAAAAAGCAGATATTATTTGGTAGCGTTCCAATTGACGAGAATAGGAAAATGATATCTGAATTTGCATCATTGCTTGCAACTAGATTTATTGCAATGCATGAACTAGGGCATCTCTTGAATGGACATACTCATTATATAGGAACTCTAAAAAGCAACTATTATATAGAGATGATTGTTAAGGAAAAGCTTAGCAAAATAAGCAATAAAATAGATATTTCATATGCTTTAGATAGAAGGACTATGGAGATGGATGCCGATGCTTTTGCTGCTACAAATAGCATGACAAATCTTATTGGATTATTTCAAAATAAAGAATCTTTTAATCTTATATTTGATCATATGGAAAATCCGTATCAGATTTTTGAACTATGGTCTTTTGCAATACACTTAATCTTTATGGAATTTGAACGATATGCAGAATCTGATTACTCTAAATATAGTTATTATTTACCTAATAGTGCAAGAGAATTATTATGCCATAGCTCTGCGATTAATGCTCTGGAAGCACAGAGAAACTCAGGATACTTTAGTTGCAGTAGAGAAGAAGTTGAACTTATAGAAAATTATATGATAAAAGGTATTCAAAGAGCTGAAAATTACTTTAACAGCGTATATAATACTGATTTTAACTTTATTGTAAAAATATTGGACCCCAAATTTATTGACTATGTCGATGAAGTACAAAATCATTGGAATAATAAACTGAGGGAAGATCTTCAAAAGTTTTCAAGAGCATTGTTATACGATCCAAATGGTATGAAAATTTAATTATTATGCGCTATTTTAAGTAATTCTTAGCATATCTATGCAGCTAAAATGTAACTATAATCGAAAGAGTTAGTTGCAAGGTTAGCAAGGAAAATGACTCAGAACTTCTTAAGGAAGTTTTAGTTATTATACCTTTTAAAGCATAATAAGCAACAGAAAATCTCAAAACGAAAAGCATGAAAAAATTAAAAGTAATTCAATGTGATATAAAAATTAAGATAATTAATGTATAAAAAATAATGCATTTAAAAAAGCTTTGGAAAATTTGAGTTTATTCGCAAGGACTTTTGAGATAGCAACATTGATGGTAAAATATGGAATTATGTATAAACCAGAAGAAATACTGCATCATATACCATAACAAGAATGCCTCGAAGTTTACCCGCAAACAGGAGCATGAGACATTCGGATATGCACTAAGCCGGTGCAAAGCATAATACCTGAAGCATGGCTATGGCACCGGCTCATGCAGCATCGACTATTATCGATAAGAAAAGGGACGCACTAAAAACCGGCCTCCTAAGTTTTCACAACGGACAGGTGTTTCATAAAAATCCTCAAGATTCTCTTTGGTCATCATGGCTGCTGTTTCTCCGGAGGAATGAACCTGACCCCTGCGCAGCAACAAGGTGTGGCTGAATGTCGGAAGGATTTCTTCGGTTACATGAGTGACATAGATCATTGCCGGCGCATCCGGTCTGCTGCTAAAGCTTTCTATAATGGAAAGCAGTTTTTCTTTAGCGAAAATGTCCAGACCGGTACAAGGTTCGTCCAGAATTAGCAGGCGCGGTGACGCCATCAGGGCCCTGGCAATCAAAACCAACTGCTTTTCGCCCTGGGAGAGGGTCTCATAGGTACGAAGGGATAATTCCCGGCAGCCCAACTGCTCCAGTATGTCCCTGGCTAAAGCTCTGTCTTCCTGGCTGGGCTCTTCATAAAGGCCAATGGATGCATATCTGCCGCTGATTACGATGTCTTCTGCCGATTCACTTTTATAAAGTCTCTCTTGGAGAGCTGTACTCACCCAACCAATGGATTTTCTAAGTTGCCTCCAGTCATATTTTCCGAAAGTTTTGCCGAGAACCTGGATTTCTCCCCTGGATGGAAATACATATCCATTGATCACGTTTAGCAGCGTGGTTTTGCCCGAACCGTTAAGCCCGAGGATTGCCCAATGTTCACCTTTTTTAAACGACCAGCTTATATCTTTCAGAATATATTTATTATTTCGTATTACTGAAACCTGATTTGCTTCGACCACCAACTGTTTTCGCCCCTTTATTAAAATAACGGAAGAAATTGCGTAGCAATTACAACACACCGTTTCTATAAGGTGGGAGATTTTAACCCACCGCTTATTGTGGAATTAGGTACCCGCCACCTATAAGAGGTGGCGGGCATCTTTAGCCTCGTTATATTTATTTGTAAGCATTATTCAATATTTCTATAGTTTCCTCCAAAGAAAGCTTGTAACGATCCAGCTCGAAAAGTCCTCCCATAGTAGTGCGGGCATTTTCTGCGAGGACAGGAATCTCTTCCTTCTTAATTCCATAGTCGGACATTTTTAAATCTCTTACGCCACAGGCCTCCTGCAGTTCAATCAGGGCTTTTACAAAGGAAAACGGCCGTTCGTCCTCCGGCAGGGAGTCTACATCAACCCCCATGGCTTTAGCCATGTCCACAAACCTTTCAGGAACCTTGGAAGCAAAGAAAGTATAGTAGGCTTCAGAAAGCATTATGAGTCCGGCGCCGTGAGGAAGCTCAGGATGGTGAGCGCTAAGGGCATGCTCCAAGGAATGCTCCGAAGTGCAGCTGGATATCGACTCCACAAATCCTGAAAGAGTATTAGCCAGAGCGAGCTGTGTACGGGCTTCCAGATTGTTTCCGTTCTTGACGCATTCAGGAAGGTACTTGGATATCAGCTCAATGCTTTTAAGGGCATAGATATCACTCATGGGAGTGGCAATACTGGCAATATATCCTTCGGTAGAATGAAAAAGAGCATCAAAGCCTTGATAAGCTGTCAGCTTTTCCGGAACGGAAAGCATAAGCTCCGGATCTACCACCGATAGCACAGGAAAAGTCATATAATTGCCAAAGCCTATCTTTTCATTGGTATCTTCTTTGGTAATAACAGTCCAGGGATCCGCCTCGGTACCAGTGCCTGCGGTGGTAGTAATAGCCACTATAGGGAGAGGAGGGTTTTGAAGAGGCATTCCCTTTCCAGTACCTCCGCTTACATAGTCCCAGTAATCTCCGGGATTGGTAGCCATTACGGCGATACTCTTCGCAGAGTCGATGCTGCTGCCACCGCCTAATCCTATTACAAAGTCACAGCCTTCCTTCCTCGCCAGCTGCGCTCCTTCCATAACATGGGTTTTAATAGGGTTGGGAAGTATCTTGTCAAACAGTGCATATTCAATCTGCTTGGACTGAAGAATTTTAATCAACCGGTCCAGGTACCCGTTCTCTTTCATCGACTTGCCGGAAGAAATCACGATAAGGGCCTTTTTTCCGGGCAGATTCTCTTTGGACAATTCCTCCAGCTTACCAGGACCAAAAAGAATCCTTGTAGGAATGTAATAGTTGAAATTCATAGGCGAATCACCTCAACAAACATATTTATTAAGATATAGTATAATATTTACGCAGATTTTGGCAAGTATGTATTCCCTGATTTTCGCAATCCTTACATTTATATAACCGAGTTCTGCCCAGGGCTATAAATGGGCTGTAGATTAACACAAAGTAAAAAACATAACGGCACAGCAGAGTTGTGATGCCGATGAAAAAGGAAAGAACCCGGTTTTTATATGCAGGCGCGTTTGCTAAAAACAATAAGAATAGGCAAACATAAATGAATAATTGCAGAGAATAAGGCTTAATGGCTTGCTTAAGGACATTGAATGGGTCGGCACTAAGGTGTAAAATATAAAGAATATCAAAATAACAGGGAGCTGATAAAGCTCCGTGGATCAAAGCAGAAAGAGCTGGAGGTTGTAGCAGAAATGAGCAGCTTCATAGAACTAAGGAATGTAAAAAAGAAATATGTTGTAGGTGAGGTTGAGATAAAGGCAGTGGATGATGTTTCCTTTTCCATTGACAAGGGAGAATTCGCTGTCATAATGGGTGCCAGCGGTGCCGGCAAATCCACCATACTTAACCTTCTGGGAGGAATGGATCAGGTTACGGAGGGCAGTATTTTTGTTGACGGCAGCGAGATAAGCAAATATGACAAAAAGATGCTTACAAAATACAGGCGGGAGGATATAGGCTTTGTATTTCAGTTCTATAACCTCGTACAGAATCTGAACGCATTGGAGAATGTAGAACTGGCGGTAGAGATATGCAAAAATCCCATGGACCCTGAAGAAGCCCTCAAAAGTGTAGGCCTTGGCGACAGGATGTACAATTTTCCATCACAGCTTTCGGGAGGAGAGCAGCAAAGAGTATCCATAGCCAGAGCCCTTGCCAAAAACCCGAAAATACTTCTTTGCGACGAACCCACCGGGGCATTGGACTATAACACCGGCAAATCAATATTGAAGCTTTTGCACGACACATCAAGAAAATTTGGAATGACAGTGGTGGTAATAACGCACAATTCGGCCATAGCACCTATTGCCGACAAGGTGATAACCGTAAAAAGCGGAAGGATCGAAAGGATAGTAAAAAATCCTGATCCGGTGCCAATAGAGAGTATAGAGTGGTAGGTATGAGCAGAACATTTATAAAGAACCTATTAAGGGACATAAAAAAGACACTTTCCAGGTTTTTATCCATAGTTATTATCATTACTGTCGGTGTAGCAATCTATGACGGAGTCAGAGCCACAAGCCCGGATCTGAAGATGTCGGGGGATCATTATTTTAAAGAAAGCAATTTCATGGATTTCAAGGTCATATCCACTCTGGGATTAACAGAAGATGACCTTTGGGAGATAAGAAAGCTGGACGGAATAACGGCGGCGGAAGGTTCTTATTCTCTTGATGCGGTGGTGGAAAAGGATAAGAAGGCGATGGTCGTGAATATTAATTCCCTGCCGGATGAAAGGGGCATTAACAGGCTGAAAATAGTCCGGGGCAGAAGACCGGAAAAAAACGATGAAGCCGTAGTGGAGGAGAGATTTTTTGCTGAATACGGCTTTATGCTGGGAGATACGATAGTATTGGAATCCGGTGATGAAAAGGCTGAAATAGACGGTCTTAAAAATAACGAGTATAAAATTGTAGGAACGGCCAACTCTCCTCTGTATATTTCGGCCCAGAGGCAGCATAGCTCCGTGGGCAATGGTTCTGTGAGGGGTTTTATATATATCATGCCGGAAGCTTTCGACATGGATGTTTATACTGAGATATATGTAAGGATACAGGGCGAGGAATCGGATAGAAGTTTGGTTAGCCGTGAGCACTATATGAAAGCTGCAGAGGGCACTAAGAAAGCCCTTGAGGCTCTTGGACCTATCAGGAACGAAATAAGATATGCCGAGGTTTTAAAAGCAGCCACCGACAAGATAGAGGAAGCAGAGCAGGAACTCAAGAGATCCAGGAAAGAAGCGGAAGATAAATTTGCTGAGGGTTACAGGGAGTTGGAGGCGGCAAAGGCTGAACTGGAAAAGGGAAAAGATGAGCTGAAAAGAAACGAGATATTATTTAATGAAGAAATGGAGAAGGGAGAAAAACGGATAAAGGACGGAGAAAATGCAATATCAGCTGCAGAAAAGGAGATAGCCTTAAGAACCGGCGAGATAGAGAAGGGCAAACAGGAGATAGCCGAGGCTAAAAAGCTGCTGGAAGAAAACGAGGATAAATTAAATCTGGAAAAGTGGCAGGCGGCAGAGAATATTTCAGCGGCCATATCGGAAAAAGTACAGGAAGCGGAAACTCTGCTGGCTTTGGAACCGGAAAACCCGGAATACATATCGCAATATCATTATCTGAAAAACATATACGAGAACGGCATAAAGGACAAGGATTTTGACAGCATCTATGCCTCGTTGAAGGAATCCGGGGCGATGGATTTGCTAAAACCTTATTTGGACATGGAAGCTTTAAAGCTGAGTTTCGATGAAGCATCCGCCCAAGTAAAGGCTGGAAGGGATCAATTGTCCATCCAGGAGAAAATGTTAAAGGATGGAGAAGCAGAATTGGAAGCCGGAAAGACCGAGCTGGAAAATAACCGAAAAAGCATAGCCGAAGCAAAAGCCCAGCTGGATAAGGCGAGAGAAGAAGGTTTGGCAAGGATTGAGGATGGAAGAAAGGAACTGGAAAAGGCGGAAAAAGAAATAAATGAAAACACCGCAAAGCTTAAGGCAGAGGAAGAAAAGGCAAACAATGAATTCCGCAAGGCCGAATCGGAAATTCAGGAGAACAGGGAAAAGTTAAAAGACATAAAAAAGCCTGAGTGGTATGTGCTGGAGCGTTCCGACAATATCGGGTACGAATCCTATTTCCAGGACAGTGAGAGAATCGACAATATTGGAAAGGTATTTCCGTTAATATTTTTCCTGGTAGCAGCCCTGGTGAGCCTTACCACCATGACGAGGATGGTCCAGGAAAATAGGAGGGAGATTGGGATTTTCAATGCATTGGGGTATTCAAAGGCAGCAATAGTAGGCCACTATATGATATATTCCCTTTCTGCCAGTCTTACCGGAAGCATAATTGGTACGGTAATCGGATTCAACCTGTTTCCGTCCATCCTAATGAATGCCTATGGACTGCTTTATGTCGTACCCGACAGGATAATGGCCTTTGATTGGAGACTGGCCTTGCAGGCGGCATTGATAGCAATATTGTTTATAACAGCTGCTTCTATTGGAGCGACGCTGGAGGAGCTAAGGGAGACTCCTGCATCGTTGCTGAGGCCGAAAGCTCCGAAGCCAGGCAAAAAGATATGGTTGGAGAGGATAACTCCTCTGTGGAAAAGGATCGGTTTTACAGGCAAGGTTACCGCCAGAAACATATTCAGATACAAGCAGAGGCTTTTTATGACTGTGACAGGCATTGCTGCCTGCACAGGACTAATGGTAACCGGCTTTGGCTTAAGGGAAGGCATAGTAGGCGCTATTGAAAAGCAATTCAATGATATTTTCAGGTATGATATGCAGGTCGTGCTCACAAAGGAGATAAAGAATGATGAGATAAATAAACTAAAGGATGCGGTGATGGAGGATTCCAACATCCGGGCGGTACTGTTTACATCCTACGGCAGCACTTCTGTTAGCACTGCAGGTTCCGGAAATGAAGATGTTTATGTGGTTATACCTGAAGAGAAGGCCGCATTGAATGATTATATAAGCCTTTCCATGAAAGGCGAGGATCTGGTCCTGGATGATGAAGGAGCAATACTGACCCGTAAACTTGCCACAGTGTTGGATAAGAAAGTAGGGGATACCTTTAAGCTGACCTTGAACGAAAAAACGGTAGAAGTTAAGGTGTCTGCCATAACAGAGCATTATCTGCAGCATTACATTTATATGAGCCGGGATTATTACGAGAGGATAACCGGAGATAAAGTGCTGTATAACAGTTTTTATGGTCTGATTTATGACAGCGGTGAAGAAGCTGAAAATGCAACCCTCAGCAGTCTGAAGAGCATTGATGGGATAGGGGCTGTAAGCTTTAAGGGCAATGTTCATATTGAGGCAGGCAAGAGCATGGAAAGCATAGACTCGGTGGTATTCATACTGATCATATCCGCCGGCATACTGGCTTTTGTGGTAATATACAACCTGACAAACATAAATATCAATGAAAGAAGAAGGGAACTGGCAACAATAAAACTGTTGGGCTTCTACGATAAGGAGCTGGCAATGTACATATACCGGGAGAACATAATATTGACCATTATCGGATGCCTTTTGGGAATACCTCTGGGGAAACTGCTCACCAATTTTGTGATTGTTACGGCGGAAACAAATATAATGATGTTTATGAGAACCATTGATGCGGTTTATTTTCTGTATTCCATCGCATTAACCATTGCTTTTTCCGTAATAGTGAACCTGGTTATGTATGGAAAGTTCGATAAAATAGATATGATAGAATCCCTAAAGAGCGCTGAATAACTGACTTGGGGCATAACAAGAGTAAGAAAATGGGACAAAAGCAAGAGGAAATATAAGCGTAAAGATCTATACAACAGATTAATGAATATTAAAAAGGAATGGTTTTTGCACTATGCATAGGAACCATTCCTTTAAATTTTATTTGGGTCAAGCCTGAATTTCCTCGGCTTGTTTCATTGTCTTGTGTGCTTTTATATATTTCCATTTGCCGGACCGATACCGGAGATATACGATGGCGGATCTGGAATACTGGTCAAGAACAAGGGCTACCCATGCTCCTATGAGCCCCCAATGAAATATATTGACGAAGATATAGGCCACTACCACACGGAAAACCCATATTCCAAAACCGGATGCATATAAAGGATACATTGTATCCCCTGCTCCCCTCAGAGCTCCTGCCAGGGAAAGCTGCGTGGACTGACCGGGCTGGGCCAATGCCAGGATTTTGAGTACGGTGCCTGCCATGGCTGCGACAGTCAGGTCTGATGTATACAACCTTGCCAGGGGATGGGAAAATAGGATAAACATCAATCCCATGAAACAAGCTACGCAAATGGCAATATGATGAATTACGTCGGCATATTTTTTTGCTTTTTCAGCATCATTCGCGCCTAGGCTCTGCCCTACCAGGGAAGTAGCAGCGACTCCGAAAGCCATGCTCGGAGAAAAAGTCAAGCCGCTGATGTTAATGCCTATCTGATGGGCGGCATAGGCATTGGTACCTAATCCTGAAACCGTCCTGGCAAACAGCATAAGGCCGCTTTGGATGATGGTTTGCTCCATCGCCGATGGAAAACCAATAGAGAAAACCTGTTTTATAATTCTCCGGTCGAGCCGGTAGCTGCCTTTAAGAGATAAGGAAATGACAGATTTATCCGAAAAATATACCACATACAGAGCCGCCAAACAAGCTAAAAACCGAGATATGGTTGTGGAAGCCGCCGCTCCGGCAACGCCCCATTTCGGAAGGCCGAGCTTGCCATATATAAGTAAATAGTTGCCAAGAACATTTATCAGGTTGCTGCCTATATTATACATCATCGGGAGCTTTGTCTCTCCTGCTCCACGCAATGATGCCGTTACTCCCATGGTGACAGCCTGAAACAGCAAACCGGAAGAGACAATCTGGAAATATCGTGTGGCGTATTCTACAGTGTCGGTTTCAGCACCCATGAACTTTACTATACTCCGGGCGCTTAAAATTCCTACGGTACTCATGACTAATCCCAGTATGGCATTTGCCACCAGGATTTGCCGGGTTACCGCAGAAGCTTCTTCTTTGTTTCCTGCTCCTATATTCCATGCCACCAGGGTGGTGGTACCCACATTTACTGCAGCAAATATTGCCAGCAAAAGATTGAAAGGCTGAATGGTAAGTCCAACGGAAGCTATGGCTGCCGGGCTTAGCTGCCCAACCATCATCATATCCACCATGCCAAATAAGGTAGACATAACCAGTTCAAGAAAAGCAGGCCATGTAATGGAAATTATATTATGCCTCATTTCGGAGATGTTTTTATGATTGTCCCTGTTCTTGTTACTTAACAAAAAATGCAAAGGAAAATACCTTCTTTCTATAGACTTTATGATGCACAATGACGGAAAGAATCAGTGCAATTTTAATATATAAAGCAGACTCTATCAATTGAAAGTCCTCCATGGCTTAACCTTTGATTCTGGTATCAATCACCATAAATGTCTAGCATTATTATTTTACTATTGAGCATTGATAAGTTCAAACATGTTACATAACCAAAAAAATTGTTTTTCGGAACATAGGTGGCATATTCTTGGAAATCAGGGGGTATTGCATGAAATACTTCGATATTATCTTTATAAATCCACCGGGCCCCGGAACTTCGAAAAAGCTTTGAGAAGCAGCCATAACCCGGATGAAGCATTTTTCGGCAGAGGGTGGAAGCTAGAAAATAGTGTGTTAAAAAATTAATAATATTGTGATAAAACACCAATAATAGGGTATAATATAAGAGGGTCTATGTATTGACACAAAAAAGTGGGTAAATTATAATACATACTGTACTGCTAAAAGTACAAAGGGGGAGAATACATGAATATAAGAAAATTCGTAGCAACAGGCTTATCACTCATAATTGCCGCCGGTCTTATGGCAGGCTGCGGAACATCAAACAAGGACTCAGGCAGTGAAAAAACTCAGGCAGGAAAATACGCAGATGGAGTTTATTTTGCACAACAGGATCAGTACGATGAAAGCAGCGGTTGGAAATCCATAGTAACTCTGGAAGTAAAGGACGGAAAAATTACTAAAGCTGACTGGAACGCCCTCAGCATTAAAGGAGGCGACGACAAGAAAACGGCCTCTAAAAATGGTACTTACGGTATGAAGGCAAAAGGTAATGCTTCTGCAGAATGGCATGAGCAGGCAGAAAAGGTAGAGGCATACCTGATCGAGACTCAGGATCCGACAAAAATAAAATATTCGGATGAGGAAGGCCATACCGACGCAATATCAGGCGCTACAATACATGTAAATGATTTCTTTGAACTGGCCAAAAAAGCTCTGGATAAAGGACCGCTTGCAAAAGGACCATACAAGGACGGATTCTATCGTGCTGAAGCAGATGATTTTGATGCTAATTCCGGATGGAAGGGCACGGTGGATATAACTGTTGTCGGCGGTAATATTGTAGCTGCAAACTGGAATGCTGTACATAAGGATGGCGGCGACGACAAGAAGACGGCTTCTATAAAGGGCGATTACGGCATGAAAGCAAAGGGTAATGCTTCTGCAGAATGGCATGAGCAGGCAGAAAAAGTAGAGGCATACCTGATTAAAACCCAGGATCCGAAAAAGATAGAGTACTCGGATAACGAGGGGCATACCGATGCAATATCCGGTGCCACAATACATGTAAATGAGTTCTTTACTCTGGCTGAGAAAGCTCTTGCAAATGCTAAATAAAGAAATACCTTGGTACTAATAATTTTTCTATGCTACCATAAGGCTTTAGGTTCTATCCTAAAGCCTTTTTTAATGGCAATATTTTCAGTTTTCCAATGTCAGTGGAATATGCTACAATATAGAAGTATATCTGGGTACTCCGCCGAGGCAGGAGAGCTTTTCCACCGGGAATTAAAATTATGAAGCATCGGAGCAGCCGGCAAAGATAACCTACCTTTACGAGGTGCTTGCAAATGAATTTACAAATGATAGAGACAAGATTTATACTCCTTCTTGCAGGGACAGCGGCAATATTCGCTGTAATTACTCTTTTACTGCATATCTTTTTCAGAAAGCGAAAGTATGTCAAATATATTCCTTGTGTATTTACCCTAGCCTTTGGAATATATAACTTTGTGCTGGCTTTTACGGTGGAGACCGTCGGTTTTAACGATATTGGGAAGGCGATATTAGGGATAATATCCATGGTAGGATTTACAGCAAGCCTTGTCAGTGCCGTGTTATTTGATATTTTTGCTTTTAAAAAGTAAATATTATAAAAGTACAATAAAAATTGAGCAAGTACATTGAAAATATTTTCTGGATAAATTATAATCAAAAAAGAAAACTGAATATTTACGTTTCAGGTGCTGATAATGATCCTGAAGGAGGATCATATATCGCTTAATAGGGAAGTTGGGTGTAAGTCCCACGCGGTCCCGCCGCTGTAAAAGAGGAATCTTCATATGATACCACTGGGCAACCGGGAAGGATATGAAGGTGATGATGCTTAAGCCAGAAGACCTGCCTGAAAATGCACACCGTTAACTCTACGGGCGATAGAGGGTGTCGGCGATTAAAAGTTTCATAAAAGAAAGCTTTTTAATAGGAAGGTTTCTTAAAAGCTATTTGTTTGCTGATGGAATCAAAACCTCTTAGCCTGTAGTGGCAAGAGGTTTTTTTATACTTATTTTTTATATGCAGAAAGCCATTGTGCAACAGCATATTAAACAAAAAAAGAAAGCGGGTGAAGTTGTGAAAGGTCTGGTTCACATATATACCGGAGATGGCAAAGGGAAGACGACGGCTGCACTGGGACTGGGAATGAGGGCATATGGCAGTGGACTTGTTGTCCTCATGGTACAGTTTCTAAAGAGCATGGAAACCGGCGAGAAGAAAGTGATTGATGAATTTTTGCCGGGGTTCAAAATGCACAGGGGAAAAGGAGCAAGCAAATTTACCTGGGATATGACCCCCGATGAATTGAAGGAATTGAAGGCCGAAGTGCATGATCTGTTTAAGTATGCTCAGGACGCGGCCTTAAAGGGAGACTGCGATCTTCTGATACTGGATGAAATATTGGGCTGCATAGCCGGAGAATTCCTTTCAGTAAGGGAAGTAACGGATTTCCTGAAAAATAAACCGGAGGGGCTTGAGGTTGTTTTGACCGGAAGAAATGCGCCCTCTGAGATTATTGAGCTGGCGGATTATGTTTCAGAAATTAAGTGCATAAAGCACCCTTATCAAAAAGGAATTCCGGGGAGAAAAGGCATAGAGTTTTAAAAAAGCGGATTAACAGAAGCAATTCGGAAGAAAAGCGAGCATGATTATCATTAAAATCAGCAATAACATACAAAAGGAGAGATTTTAAATGAAAAGGATAATATCATTATTAATCGTAATTATGATGACGGTAGGGATTGTTGCCGGCTGCGGACAGAATGCAGGAAACGGCACGATGAATGAAAAAAGCAGCGAAAGCAGCGTAGCACCGGAAAACACCGGGGAAAGCCAGGATGGCAGTGATCAGTCAGCCGGTACTGCTGAAAATCAGGAGGAGGCTGTGACTGATGAATTCCCTCTGACAGTGAAGGATGCCGGCGGGTTTGAGATGACAATAGAAAAGAAGCCGGAAAAGATAGCTTCCCTGACCTTGGGAACCGATGAAATGCTTCTTTCTCTTGTGGACAGCAGCAGGATAGTTGCCCTGTCCAGCATGGCAGATATGGAAGGAACCTCAAACATTGTTGAGGAAGCGAAAGCGTTTCCCAATAAAATATCATCCCAAAGTCTTGAAACTATAATCAGCTTGAGTCCGGATCTCCTCTTTGCATCCAGCTGGACCGATGTCAATTTGCTTGAACAGCTCAGGGATGCAGGTATAGTAGTTTACTGCTATGAATCTCCCAATAGCATTGACCAGCAAAAGGACACCATAAGAGAAATCGCCAAACTGGTGGGAGAGAAGGAAAAGGGTGAAGAGCTCATTGCCTGGATGGACCAGAAGCTAAAAGAGGTTGAGGATAAGATAAAGAGCCTCAAGGAGGATGAAAAGCTGTCAGCCCTTTATTATGACAGTTCAACCTATACCTATGGGAAAAATACTTCCTTTGATGATGTTGTTACCAGAGCCGGAATGAGAAATGTGGTTTCAGAAGCCGGACTTGATGGTTGGCCTCAGATTTCCAAAGAGGAGATCGTAAAGCTGAATCCTGATGTAATAATAGTACCTTCCGTATCATGGACAGAACAAACGCCGGAGGCTTTTGCCGAAGAGCTTAGAAAGGACCCGGGCCTTAAAGAAGTAAGTGCAGTCAAAAACAACAGGGTCTTTATAATATCCGATGCCCATAGATCCGCCATATCCCAATACATAGTCTATGGGGTGGAAGATCTGGCAAAGGCAGCATATCCTGATCTTTTCAAGTAAAAGCAAGGCGCTGAATTCTTCCTATATCCTATAGTACTTGGCCTTAGGATAAAAGCTCAACATATAAAAGCCAGTATTTTAACTCATTGATATAGGAATAATAATCAATTAAAATTAAGAAGCGATCTAAGTTTTGATCTATCAACAGAGATTATATCACAAGCTTCCTTTATCCTATGATAAGGAAGCGAGGACATTAAATAGTTGATAGGGTTTTAATCGCAAAAAAGGTTTCATTGAAAACCAACAACTTCAAAAATAAAGTACATTGAAGAGAGGGTAATTGATTTGAAAAAACCCCAGAAAAAATTTATAATTGCGATGCTTCTGGCACTGATGGCGGTGGTCGTATTTGCCACCGCCGTAGGGGCTGTATATGTTCCTTTTGCACAGACTGTAAAAATCATACTTAAAAATTTTGGCTTAATAAAGAATTCTGAATTCCAATCCGGTCAGGAATCCATCATATTCTACATACGGTTTCCTAGAGTCCTGGTAGCGGTGATGGTGGGAGCAGCTCTTGCAACTTCCGGAGCAGTGATGCAGGGAATATTCAGAAATCCTATGGCTGATCCCGGTACGTTGGGCGTTTCCAGCGGAGCCAGTCTCGGCGCAGTTGTTGCAATAGCGTTGGGGCTGACTACCAGAAGCCTGTATGTGATGCCTGTTTTTGCTGCTGCCGGAGCTCTGACAGTAGCTTTTGTAATATTCGTGTTATCCCTCAGGAGTGGCAAAATATCGCCCCTTACCCTTATTCTTTCAGGAATAGCTGTAAGCATGTTTGTGAATGCCATTACTTCCGTCGTGCTTTCTTTTGCCAGAAGCGACCAGGTTAAAGAGTACATATTCTGGACGACCGGCGGATTGGGTTCGAGAAGATGGGAGCACCTTGCTATAGGTATTGGTCCCATACTGATATGCGGTGCATTGCTGTTTCTTTTTTCCAGAGAACTCAATGTTCTCATGCTGGGGGAGGAAGAAGCATACGCTTTGGGGCTGGACCCTTCTAAAGCAAGGAAGATAATGTTGTTTCTTTCTTCCATAACTACTGCTGCTGCTGTAAGTGTCAGCGGCAATATCAGCTTTGTGGGCCTTATTGTTCCCCATATCATGAGGTTGATCGTGGGGCCGGATCATAGGGCGCTGCTGCCTGCCAGCGCGGTGGGAGGAGCGTTGTTTCTGGTTTTGTGCGATGTGGTGGCAAGGACTGTGATACAGCCTGAAGAAATTGGAGTGGGAATCATCACTTCCCTTCTGGGTGCTCCATATTTTCTGTCCCTTCTTATAAAGACCAGGAAGGAAGGTGCTTTATTGTAATGGTGGACAGCAAAGGACAAGCAGTAGTGATAAAAGACCTTCATTTCAGGGTTAACGGGTTGGAAATACTAAAGGGTATAAATCTGACCGTTAATAAGGGAGAGTTTGTGGGGCTGATAGGACCTAACGGTGCCGGAAAGACGACCCTTTTAAAATGCATAAACGGCATTAATAAAGCAGAAGGCACTATATTGATAGACGGAACTCCCCTTAATCAGCTTAAAGAAAAGGAAATAGCCAGGAATGTCGCCCTCATGCATCAGGACACATCCATATCCTTTCCTTTCCCGGCTTTGGATGTAGTGCTGATGGGAAGGTACCCCCACTTAAAAAGGATGCAGAGGGAGAGTGCCAATGACTATAAAATTGCTCGCAAGCATATGGAATATACCGATACGCTTAAGTTTGAAAAGAAACCGGTTACTCAGATTTCCGGAGGAGAGAGGCAGAGGGTTATTTTCGCCAGGGTGCTTACCCAGGAGACGGAAATAATACTTCTGGATGAGCCTGCTGCAAGCCTTGACATATCCCATCAGGAGCAGATTTTCAAATACTGCTGTGAATTGATTGCCGCAGGAAAGACAGTTATAGCGGCAGTGCATGACCTGAAAATAGCAGCTCGTTACTGTTCGAAGCTTGTCCTCATTCAAGGGGGAAAAATTATAGCTCAAGGTATCCCGGAAGAGGTGTTGACTTCACAGAATATGTCCAAAGCGTACGGTGTGAATGCGATTGTTTACAGGGATAAAGTCACAGGACAGTTGGATTTTTACCTATACAACGGCCGGGATGATGTCCGTGGAACATCGGTGCATGTACTGGGGGGAGGGGGCTCGGCTTCCGGAGTTATAAGGGAGCTATTTGAAAAGGGCTACAAGATTTCCACAGGGGTTCTTGCCCATGGAGACAGCGACCTTATGTGTGCAGAAATCTTCGGCATAGACTATATAGCCTGTGAGCCTTTCAGCGAAATATCGGATGAAGCTTTTGCCTTAAATGTGGATAAAATAAAAGATGCCCAGATCACTATTTTATGCAACATGCCTTTTGGAAAGCAGAACATAAGAAACCTGGAAGCAGCTCAGTATGCCAACAGGCTTATTATCATAGAGGATGATCCGCCGGAGGCCAGGGATTTTACCGATGGAAAAGCTTTAAGACTGTATGGACTTCTGAGACAGAGGGCAGAAGTTGTCCCATCGGCAAGGCTTCATGAAGTGATTTAGATTTTACAGGTTTAGATTTTATTTGCTAAAACGAAAAAAATGTTATTTTTATAATTGATTGTGCTTTGCAAGCGTGAGGGATTGTACTGACGAAAATGCCGGCACAATCATTTAATTTTTCAGAATTTTTAAGCACAAACGACCCTTATAAATAATTTCCTGTCCTTTATAGAAAAGCAAAAGGTGTCCCACCTGTGGATTAATTCTTATTATACGCTGGAAGAAGTTTTAATTCCAATATATCGGAATTGAAACGGTAAGGCACCTATTTTAGTAACAATCAGAAAATCCGTTTTAATCGTAACATGCCAAAGCATAATTAATTTTACACAGGACTAAAATTGAGCAAAAATTTAAAGTTATCCACAGCTATCCGCAAAAAATAAGGTATTCACAGTCTTTGTGGATATAAAAACTGTGGATAATGTGTATAAGTCTGTGAATAACCATGTAGGGCTTGTCTTAGATGTGTATAAAATGTAGAAATTAATGCACACTTATCACCATTATGTATACCGGCATCAAAGCAGGAGAAAAGCAGGTTTGTGATATTTTATATAAGAAATATTAATATTATTTACATAAGAATAGACTGTGGATAAAAAGATAACATCCTTATCCACAGTCAAAACTAACTAATATTACTTATTCACAGACTTATGCACACTATCCACAGTTTTAGGTTTTATATCTGTGGATAACTATGTGATTAAAACTATTTGTTTCATGATTTAGCAAAAGGGTTCATAAAGCTTGATATTGGGAAATTCTTTATTAGATTATGTTATCTAATAAGTATTAACAAAATAATAATTTTTGTGACAATAATTTGTTTTGTAGAAACACCATAAAATAGCGTATATTTATTGATAAGCACTATTACTTTGGCATCAATACATTGAGATAATTGTTATAAATATAACTAAATAATGGATAAAATTTAGGAGGATTATTTAACCTAATGTAGAATAAAT
>ENA-OWOZ01001452-OWOZ01001452.1-bioreactor-metagenome-genome-assembly--contig:-NODE-1452-length-21668-cov-4.333565_pt1 | contig 21668 bp, 12 predicted proteins | sample MGYA00238140_ERZ651804 | MGnify/ENA primary metagenome ERZ651804 (study PRJEB26910, sample SAMN07631232) | bioreactor metagenome | isolation source: Switchgrass digestor | place: USA: Dartmouth... | reverse complement strand
ACAAACCAGGTGATGATTATGCCCCTGGTTAAGTTCATAACGAGCAGGGCCATCGTGTAAATCAAGTTTACTGACAATCCCAGTTTCAACCAATAAATTAATATTACGGTAAACTGTAGCTACTGATATGCTGGACTCAATTTTCCTAACATGATCTGCTATTTCTTCAGCACTTAAATGTCTGGAACTATCAGCCAGAACCTGTAGAATTATTCGTCTTTGCGGTGTTACCTTGTATCCCAGTGCTGCAAGCTTTTCTAGAGGTTCTGACATTAGTAACCCCTCCTAAATAATAATAGATATCATTTACAATTATATTGCATTTAGTATTTACTAGCAATTAAAAAGCTATGCATAGTTACACTAATAAAATTCATCTAGCGGAAACTATAATCTCTTTCCTCATAAAGTAGCGGAAACTTAAGTTTCCGCTACGGATAGTATGTAGTAAATATGTATGGATTCTTAAATTCCCGCTCCGATAGTATGTAAGGAAAGCTCTAACGGAGAGTCTCTGCTACGGAAATAAATAGTGGAAAATAAAAGTAGCGGAAACTTAAGTTCCCGCTACGGTTAAAGGGTAAAATGCAATTTATTAAATATACTATGATTACGAAGTTATCATTGATTTTACTTGCTGTATATCCTTAGTATCAGCCTGGATAGCTGGTTTATAAAATCCTTTAGATTGAGCTAGTTGGAATAACTGATAATGAAATTGTTCATCAGAATTTCTAATTTGCTGTAAAGTCTGGCGCAACTGTTGATTGGCTGATTCACTTATACTGGTAGTATAAGCAGTTAAGCTGCTTTTCATCATACTTAGAACATCATTAACCATTTCTTTATCAGTCATGTGCTGCATTAAAATATCATCTCCTTTATCCTAAAAATGTTATTAATTTCTGCCTGGTTTGAGCAGCTGATTGGGCAGATTGCTGAAACATTTGTTTAACTTGTTGATCCTGAGCTTGAGAAGCATAAAAATTTAACTTCTTTTCAGCAATTTCATGAGCGCCAATCAGGTGTCTAAGATTTTGCAATTCCATCTGGTTAATATTCATGCTATTTCTCCTTTCTTATATTTTTGTATGAGCACACTATTAGATTGTCTCAATTTAATTGATCTATACTCTAATAACTTTTGGTAACAAAATTAGAGATAACCATATTAAAAAAGAATATCTATTGATTCCACTTCAAAAAACCTTATTTATTAGAATTATTGTTGAAATACTGCTTATTTCTTTTTATTTTCAATAAAATTCTTAAAATTCCGGGTTCCGCGTCTAATTATTAAACTTTATGCTATTAATTACTTTTTATTTGCAATCTTTATTTTGGGTAAGTTTTTTGTTATAAAACAAAATCCAACCTTGTGTTGGTAATTTGTAGCATTTTTGGTTTTAGTTGCATATAAAGCATTAAGCAGCTGTTTAGGCTGTAGTTGTAAATTACGAAGGGAGGATTCACTTTGGATAGCAAAGGCAGGCAAAAAGAACTGGCACGAGCCCATATAAAAATCCAACAGTTGCATAGAATCTGGGAGCCTGATATAGCCTTAAGAAAAGGCACAATATTTCCAGAACTCTATCGTCCCTACTGCCCTGTAAAAGAACATAATGATAGGTGGGATGGGCCCGTTGCCTCTTATGAAGATCAGGCTATAGCTGATTACTATCAATATTATCATTATAGAAGACACCAACAAAATGGAAGAAGGAGGGGAGGTAAAGGATATGGTAAGCGCTAGAAAAAGAATGCTCAAAGAATTAATGGCCTATGAGTTTACTGCCATCGAATTAAACCTTTATTTGGATACTCATCCGCGAGATAGAAAGGCACTAGATATTTATAATAAGACAGTTCATATATTAAATGAACTTAAGCACGAATATCAAACCCGCTTTGGTCCTCTCACCAATTTCGGTTTTGCCTTTAGTGATTATCCCTGGGGTTGGATTGAAGAACCCTGGCCCTGGCAAATTAATTTCGCAGATAGAGAAAGGAGTGAAATATAGATGTGGATTTATGAAAAGAAATTGGAATACCCCGTTAAGGTTTTCAATACTAAAAACCCCAAGTTGGCTAAAGCTATTATTACGCAATATGGCGGCCCTGATGGTGAGCTTTCAGCTTCCTTAAGATATTTAACCCAACGCTATACTATGCCTACCGGAAAATCCAAAGCCATTTTAAATGACATTGGAACGGAAGAATTAGCTCATATGGAGATTGTAGCTACGCTAGTCTATAACATGATTAAAGATGCTTCAATAGAAGAAATTAAGGCTGCCGGGTTAGAAGGATATTATGCAGATCATGATAAGGCATTGTATTTTGTAAATGGCGACGGAGTACCATGGATAGCTTCATATATTCAATCCAAAGGTGATCCTATTAGCGATTTACACGAAGATATGGCTGCTGAACAGAAAGCCCGTTCTACCTATGAATATCTTTTACAATTATCTGATGATCCCGGGGTTTCGGAAACCTTAAGTTTCCTAAGGCAGCGTGAAATTATTCATTATCAGCGTTTTGGAGAAACCCTGGAACACATTTATGACTATTATAGTAAAGATCGTTACTATTTTATGGATAACGCGCCTTAATTGCTTTTCTTTGGTTCAGGCACTTGCGTTATTTGCGCTATAACGATATATTCCTTCCCATTGTAGCGGAAACTTCATGTAGCGGAAACATAAGTTTCCGCTACGGAAGAGAGGTTAAAATGTGGTATTGGATTATTAGTTTCCGCAAAGGGAGAAAGGCGCTATAAGTAATTAAATGAGATTTTTGTCAATATGTATGGTCAATTTGCTCATACAGTTTACATAGCTTCCCAACTCATTGTCATACCATCCGAAAATTTTGGCATGAGTGACAGGCAGGTTCATGTCATTGGTTGTTTCAATGCCATAACGCTGTAGCGTTTCGGCACTAAAGTTAAGAAAACCGGTTCTTGTATGAGTTTCTTGGCCTTCAATAACAATCGCTGCCATATAGCCCATTAAATCAGAGGAAACGTTTTGTCTGTCACTAAAGACCAGGAGGTCCTTTTGTGAGCCTGCAGCTGCCCTACGGTAGATATCATTTATAAAATCACGGTTAATAATTGAGTCACCATTTTCGTTAATTATGGTACGAAAGGTCAAGTTTAATGAAATAAGGGAAACCGTATTAGTCGGGATCCGTATAGAATCTGCCATAAAGCCCACTTTTTTCATTTCGGGAATTATAAGCTCTAACTGGCTAGCCGCACCGGTGGAAGTAGGAATGATATTATTGAAAACAGAGCGATTCTTTCTTAAATCCTTAGCCCCCGCTTTAGGCGGAGTATCAAGGATGCTCTGGGAATTCGTAGCAGCATGAACCGTAGTCATGGAAGCGGTAACAATCTCAGATGTTTCTTCGGTATCTATTAAAGGTTTAATCATATGAGCCAGCCCAGTGGAAGTACAGCTGGTAGCTGAAATAATATGATGTTTTAAAGGGCTATAAGAAGAATGATTTACCCCATATACAAGGGTAGCGCAATCGTCTGGCATATGACGTGAGGAGTCCTTAATTTTAAACGGTGCACTCACAATTACTTTTTCTGCACCTGCTTCCAGGTGCCCTCTAAGACTTCCATTAGCATGGTCTGCTGGCAGGGTCGGGTCTAAGAACTTACCTGTGCAATCAACTACCAGCCTAACCCCTTCCTTAGCCCAGTTTATATCTTTGGGATTTCTGCTTCTTTTTAGCACTTTTATTAAGATTCCATTCATTTCTATCAGGCATTCTGACTCGTCCAAAATCTTTATATCACAAGATTTTCCGCTATAACCATATAGGAATCTATCAAGCGATCCATAAGTAGAATCAGTGGTTAAATATTGGACTATATCTTCGGTTTTCTTTCCTATTTCGCGGCCGGAATTAATTACAATTGCGTCAAAATGCCTTAGATTAAGATGACTCCATAAACTCAGTTTTCCCATTCGACCCATACCATTAATTCCAAGTACCCTTTTGCCTTGCAAATCCATTTCCTAAAATCCTCCTTTTGTGTATCTTGCTTTATTAACTAATTTCATAACAACCCTCGTATATATTACCGAGGCTTCCATCTATGGAAATACTATCCCCTGGCAGAAAAACATGACCATTAATTGTGCATGTTTTTTCTGACTCTTTCACATTGAGTGAACTGCATTTCACTATACACACTTTACCGAGGCTAGCTGCCGTAACTGCAGCATGAGATGTTATTCCCCCCTTAGCAGTAATCAATCCATCACAAGCAAAAATCATCGGAATATCATCCGGCACAGTATCTGGCCGAACCAGAATGATCTTAGCCTCTGGTTTATCCTCCTTTAAGCTTTTTATATCTTCCATATCAAAAGCAAGCAAACCCGATAAAACGCCGCTGCTAACCCCAATACCGTGGCCTATTAACTTCATTTCATTTTGCGGTCTAACAAAACGGGAATAGGACTCTTGTTTTTTTAATTTTTGATTGCGGGTCTGTAAAATAAATAAGCTATTAGGGTCATCGGATTCAAAAGTAAATTCTATTTCCTGGTGGACGAAGCCATGTCGTTCAATCAACTGTCTTGCATAATGCAGCAACGCCTCGTAAATCCGCGGAAACCCAGATTCCAGGGATAAGCTGCAGTCCTGGTAGTAATTCTTACGTTGATATTCGGAAATAGGCAGGGTATTTACAAGTCCCGCCACCACATCCTCCCCCTGACTGCATATAGCAAAATCTCCATAAAGGTTTATTTCCGAGTAGCCATTAAAGGGATTACTGGTGAATAAAACGCCAGTACCAGAATGGGAAGAGAGATTGCCTAATACCATCTTTTGTACCAACACGGCAGTCCCCCATTCATCTGCAATCTGCATATGGCTGCGATAGGAAACAGAGCTAGCACAAGACCAGGAATCCCAAACACATTGGATAGCTTGCTTAAGCTGCTCGAAGGGCTCACTTGCTATTTTAATGTCATAGTCTTCCAGTATTTTTTTATAAGCAAAGGCAATTTCTCTCATGTGTTCTTCGGCAAATTGTCTTTTTAGTTCAACACCATAACGTATTTTATGCTCTGCCATTACTTTATCGAAGGTATCTCTATCTATCCCAAAAGCCATCCCCCAACTTTGGAGAAAGCGCCGGTAGCAATCCCATGCCGTCCAGCCAAGCCCCTTTACCCTGCTGAAAGCCTCCGCAATTTCATCATTCATTCCCACGTTTAAGAAAGTTTTCATCGCACCTGGAAAAGAGATAAAGGAACCGGAACGAACGGAAAAAAGCAATGGTTTTTGGGGATCACCATATTTTCTCCCGGTAATCTTTTCAATGATTTTAATATTTTCAGCAATCATCCTATCGAAATCTTGCCTCACATAGTAGTGACCAGTTATGATGTCTTTATGTCGGTAGGCCTCAGCGGTTATAACAAATCCAGGGGGGACGGGAAAATTATATGTGGCTATTTTTTTCAGCATGAAGGCCTTAGCCCCCAAAAATACTGGATTATCCACCTTCTCCGTCTTTTGCGTCAGCAGGCTGAAGGTAAGATCCGGGTTATAGGTCAACATGTTTTCAATAAATACGTGGGAGTAGTTTTCAATCAGATTGCGAAATGTGTTTATCTTGCTCGTAATAAAGTTGTCTAGATCTTGTATTAAAAAAGCAGAAGATAAGTTGTCGCGAAGAAACTTCTCTGTTTCCATTTGCAAAAGCTGTCTGTTTTCCCCGGCAGGCAAATTCTTAAGCCTTAATATCTGGGGAATTATAATGCTAAGTGGCCTTTTATAAACATCAATAAAATACTCGTTTATAATCTGTTTGATATCCTGGGCCATAAATTGAAAAATATTTATGTATTGCTTTAAAGAAAAACTTGGTGAAGCAAGGCTATATTTAAACATATCTAAATGGGAGTTAAAGCCTTGGTTATATATCCCATCCAGTTCCAATCCATCTTTAAAAAGCAGCAATACCTTGTAAGCCTGGTGTAAGGTCTTAGCGGTAATATATTCCGAACTAAACGGCTGCAGTACCTTAACCATTAGTTTGGAAACAATCTTTTCCAACCGATACATCAAGCCTAATGCTTCAAATTTCTGTTCCCTGTATTGGCCGTACATAGAGGGTATGCCAAAGGCAATATGCCTTTTATAATAAATGTTTTCATAAGCATTACTTGCTTTGGGATCCAGGATAATAGCCTTTAAATGCTTCATCATTTTGTATATTTTTTTTATAGCATCTTCATTAAGTCCATCTTCTAAATCTTTTTTCAGAGCTGTCACATCATCCAAACTAAAGAAGCCGAAATTCTTTATTATAGGGATAATATCTTCTGATTCTAAAGAATACTTTTCCAGGATTAATGAGTATATCTGAAATATTAATAAAACCCTGCTGCGATCACGACTGCTACCTGCTGTAATACTATTTAGAGTTACCTTAATTCTTCCCATATCCACCTGAATAAGCTGTTCTGGCCTTTGCTTAAGCTCTTTAAATAGCCTTAACATTACCTCGTGAACCCCCAGGTAACAGTCATCCTCTGTATCCAAAGCAGCATAAATATCATCAGGTATAAGCCCTTGCAAAGGTTCTTTGCGTCCGTCATACCAATAGCCAATAATCTTTCTTAATAGCTCAATATGAGTATTGTTGCTTTCGGTGTGTATTTGTACCCGCAAAAAATGGATTAACCGGTCTTTACGCATAGACAATTGATCTATGGCAATGGTTGCTTCACGCAACTTACCTTCCGCACCGATATCGCAAAAGTAAACAGGGAAAATCCTTGCTAATTGCTTTATTTCCCGGTAAACCGGTTTAATATCAGAATTAAGGAGCTTAGTCACATCCCTTTGAAATAAATCTGTATCAGATATAAAGATTCCACCTTGCTTCAGGTTCACAATCAGAGCTGCTATTAGTTCCTTCATGGCCCCAGGGTTCTGTTCAATCAGTTCCAGCCAGACCCGAATATTTTTTATATGATTAGCATTTACTTGAATCTGCCAATCACTATTCAGGTTCAGTTCTCCCGGGTAATTAAAACCTAGTTTGATAAGGCTTTTTATGAAATAGGAAATACTATTTTTATCCTTCGCATTAATAACCTCTTTACCCAAAGTCGCAAGGCAATCCAGAACGATTATAGGCTGGCTTTCTTTGAATTGGTTAAACTCCCGCATAGCCATTTCTATAAAATCTATAATATCTTCCGTGTAGATTTCCTTAATAACTTTTCTTAGGTTGCGATTTATATCATAAAGCAAGAATTCTCTAAATTTTGCCATTCCGGGCAGATGCATAAGAAAGAATAGATAATATATAGCCTCCAGGGATGAGTTAAATTTGTCCGTAAAGCTGCGAAAGTAATTAGCTATATCATTGTAAAACATAAGATGACGCAGTGTTTCCCATCCAGCAGCATTTTTCCTTTCTGCCCGCAAGCGATTGAAAAACGGATATCCAATTTCTTTAATTGTTTCTTCATCAATGGAATGAAAAAGGTGTCTGTTAGAAGAAAACCACTCTTCTGCTTTTGAGGTTTCCTCCCAGTAGTCAATACATTTATCCACCAGATAGGATGTCAAAGTTTCAACTATTGGCTTAAAGGTGGGAATTTGCGCGATTTTATTAAGATAAGTTTTAAAGTAACCTGAAGTGGTTACATACTGGGCCTCGTGCCGTTTAATGTCTTGCTCTATTATTGCGAAACATTGAGAAATGACCTTTTCAGGAAAATCACTCAAAACAGCCAGGTGGTCCACGAATTCCAGCAAAGTAATAACAAGCAGTTCTCTTTGTTCAGGAGTTATTTCAGATGCAAAAAGTTCCTTAAAAATATCAACTAATACTGTTAACGCCTTTTCCGAATCTTCAAGTGAATTATATAACCATAAATCTTCCAGGCATATACTATGCAAAGATTCTATAACATACTGGTTGTTACGATTCTGGCAGTTTAATTCTTTTAGAAAACTCTGGGTTCGTTTGTAGATCCCCCATTTGGATTTAGATAACTCCCCAAACCATTTCTGCTTCTCGGGGATCGCAATGACTATCTCTCCGCTTTGTGTAGGATTATCCTTTACATCTTCGACAATAAATGCTTCAGTCATTTTCTCTCCCCCAAAAACTAAATACATTAAATAAAATATATGACATTAATTCCATTATCTGACTCATAATATAATATATTTGTGCTTATAGTATAGCATATTTTTAGTTAAATTAGCGATTATGTTGTGTTTTTTAGAAATATGATTAACTATGGAAGGGCATAAAGGAATTACGCTATATAAAGAGATTATGTTGGGATTGAGGTGAATTAGTTTGAGTCATATGAGATTATTTTGAAAATGTCATTATAGAACATATCTTCAATGGCATCTCTGAACGAACACGTCATCACACAACACTCCCCCCAATATATGGATATGGATGGCAATAGATATGGTATAATTCAATAGAACGCTTTAATATCTTCTGCATTGCATTAGTAATTCATGTTATATCTGCTTTTGTTTATGCTTTGACAATATTCAACATGATAGTTCGGTAAGCCCTGTGGCTATCAGATATAAAAAACTGTGGAAACTTCTGATTGATAAAGGCCTGAAGAAAAAGATTGGTAAAATTTAGCAGGGGCTAGCTCAGCCCCTATAACTAAACTGAGCAATAATGAAAACGTAACTCAGAGATTCTCGCAAAGATATCCCCGGAGGAGAGGTTTTGTCATGATTACCCCTTTTCATGCTAAATATTATGCCAATGAGCTTTTACATAGAAAATCATATAGCAGCGACGAGCGAATATCTTCCTCGTTGTTTGATGCTGCTCTGGCTTTAAATCCTCATCAGATTGACGCAGCTTTATTTGCCTTTAGATCCCCGCTTTCAAAAGGGGTTATTCTGGCTGATGAAGTCGGCCTGGGCAAAACGATTGAGGCTGGTTTGGTTATGTGTCAGCTATGGGCAGAACGTAAACGCAAACAACTGGTCATTTGCCCAGCGGCTTTGAGAAAACAATGGAGCCTGGAATTATTGGAGAAATTTAACCTCCCTTCGGTCATCTTGGAAAGAAAAACCTATAAGGAATACCTGAAATTAGGTGCAGAGAACCCATTCGATCAACCTGCTATAGTGATAGTTTCTTATAATTATGCTAGCAAAATGAATCTGGATATCGCGCGGATAAGTTGGAATATAGTGGTTATTGATGAGGCACATAAATTGCGCAATTCTTACCGACCAAGCAATAAAATGGGACAAGCTATCAAAAAAGCAATTGCGGGAAGAAAAAAACTTTTACTAACTGCCACACCTTTGCAGAATAACTTATTGGAGCTATTCGGTTTATCCACCATTATTGACGAACACTTATTTGGCGATCTGAAATCCTTTCGAGAAAACTATATTAACAATTCCGACTTTGATGAGTTAAAAGAGCGGTTGTCCCACTTCTGTAAACGCACCCTGCGCAAGGATGTCTTAGAATATATAAAATATACAGAACGATTGGCGATAGTAAAGGAGTTCATCGCTTCTGACGCTGAGCAGAAGTTATATGAAAAAGTTTCCGCCTTTTTGCAAAGGGATAATACATATGCCATACCTTACCAGCAGAAACAGCTTACTACCTTAATCATCCGCAAATTGCTAGCCTCATCTACCTGGGCTTTATTGCAGACTTTAGAGACTATAAGGAATCGGCTGATTAGCATCCGTGAAGGTGTGCTGGATGCAAATAGTAACCTGGAGAACCTCTTTGACGAGGACGAGTATGCAATTATTGAAGAAATAATGGACGAAACTGAGGATGATAAACCACCCCAATATAATAAACCGGATTTCGATATTAATCGGCTGAATGGAGAAATAGCCGAGTTAAATTCATTAATTGAACTAGCCAAAAGCATAGACACAGATACCAAATCCACAACATTACTTGACGCTCTTGCTACCGGATTTGAAGAGATGCGGCTAAAAGGCGCCAATCGCAAAGCCCTGATTTTTACTGAAAGCCGCCGTACCCAGGACTATTTGAAGCGTTTTTTGGAAGCCAACGGCTATGCCAGCAAGATTGTTCTGTTCAATGGAAGTAATTCAGGTCCTGAAACTAATCAGATTTATAAAGATTGGCTAGAAAGAAACAAATTCACCGGTAGGATTAGCGGTTCTCCCACAGCTGATAAACGTAACGCATTGATTGAATATTTCAGGGATACCGCCGACATTATGATTGCCACAGAGTCAGCTGCCGAAGGTGTAAACCTGCAGTTCTGCTCCCTAGTAATCAATTATGATCTGCCTTGGAATCCCCAGCGCATTGAACAGCGTATCGGACGCTGTCACCGCTATGGCCAAAAAAATGATGTAGTGGTTATCAATTTCCTTAATAAGCGAAATTATGCTGATGTTAGAGTGTATGAGCTCTTAGATGAGAAATTTAGCCTGTTTAAGGGAGTGTTTGGTTCTTCCGACGAAGTTCTGGGAACAGTTGAGTCGGGGGTTGATTTTGAAAAACGCATTTTGGAAATCTACCAGCAGTGCCGTACGGTAGAGGAAATCGAGCAGGAGTTTAACCGGCTGCAAAAAGAACTGGAGGATAAAATTGAGCGTTCCATGCAAAAGGCGCGAGAACAGCTCTTTGAGAATTTTGACGCTGAAGTACACGAACGGCTCAAATTAAGTGTAAACGAATATTTGGACCGTTATACCAGATATTTTTGGTCCTTAACCGTGTTTGAGTTAGGCAACAAAGCAGTATTTGATGATGTCAACCACACTTTTACTTTGGTTGATGAAGTTGCATCTTCTCCACCAGGAAGATACTGCCTAATAAAAAAGGGAACAGAAGAAACAAGTGGAATCCTTTATCGTATGTCCCATCCACTCGGACAGTATGTATTAAATCAGGCACTAAATGAACCTGTATTTTACGGCAAAGTATCTTTTGACATCTCCCACCATACCGGATACCGTATTAGCCAGGTGGAACAATTAAAGGGGCAAAGCGGTTATCTTGCACTATATAAATTCACAGTTTCATCATTTGATAAGGAGGAGTTTCTGCTCTTTGCCGGTTTCCTAAAAGACGGTACGCCACTTCCTGCTGAGCAATGCCAAAAACTTTTTGAATGTGGCGGTTTTGCCGATACCGAATACCAGGTACCGTTAGTCATCAAAGAAAAATTGAAAGAGGAAATTGATATCTATGCCAGCGGTACTCTGGAAACAGTCAACCAACAGAACCTGGTCTATATTCGTGAGGAGGAAGAACGCTTAGAAAAGTGGACTAAGGATATGATCCTTGCCTTGGAAAAGGAGTTAGAGAGAGTTAAAGTACAAATCCGCGAAACTGAACGCCAGCTACGCTTATCTACTACCATTGCTGAACACGCTGAACTCAACGAAAAACTGAGCGAATTGAACCGCAAGAAACGTAATATGCGAGCCCGGTTGGAAGACAACGAAGAAGAAATTGAAGCTAAACGGCGAGCCTTAATTAACGATATAAATAAGCGTTCGCAAGCCCAGTGCGAGCTAATAGAATTATTCACTATCGAATGGGAGGTCATTTGAAATGACAAAATTGACCGAAAACCAGAAAAAACTAATGACACAACTTTCAAAGATGTTCCAGTTTGACCATGCTGACTTGGATTTTGGCATCTACAGGATCATGAATTACAAGCGCGATGAAATAAAGCATTTTTTAGAAAAAGAGTTAATGCCGCAGATATCAGATATGCTTATGGGACTCAGTCAAAGCAGCCATGAAGCTGAGCTCGAAAAGATTGAAAAGGACATAAAAAATGTTCAAGCCATGGATGTGGACGAAGATATGAAAGCCAGTATGATACAAAAACTGGAGGAAAAGAAAGCAAGTTATGCCGATATCGATATTACAGCGGTGGAGGCCGATATATATTCCCATCTCACTGAATTCTTTTCCCGTTACTATGACGAGGGAGATTTTATCTCCCAGCGTCGATACAAAGACGGGATATATTCCATTCCTTATGAAGGGGAGGAAGTAAAACTCCACTGGGCTAACGCTGACCAGTATTACGTAAAAACCAGCGAATATTTTAAGGACTATGCTTTCAAGACCCCCTATGGTAAGACCGTGCATTTTAAGATAAAGGAAGCGGAAACAGAAAAGGACAACAACAAAAGCACTGAAAAACGTTTTTTTCAGCTCCATACTAAGTCGCCTTTTGAGCTGAAAAACAGTGAACTTGTAATTTACTTCGAATATAAGGCTGGGGAGAAGAAAAAACAGGATGACTATAACAAAGAGGTAATCAGCGAGTTTACCAAAGTTACGACACAGTATCCTGATTTTGCTGATCTTTTATCGCAGTCAGATGGTAAGAGCCTACTGGAAAGGCAATTAAATCGTTATACCGCCCGCAATACCTTTGATTATTTTATTCATAAGGATCTAGGCAAATTCTTAAACCGGGAACTCGATTTCTACATAAAAAACGAGGTTATTTTCCTTGATGATATAGACGAAGAGAATGAACTGAAAACCAAAGAATACCTGCTGAAAGCCAAAATAATTCGCGCTATTGGCAAGAAGATTATCGCTTTCCTGGCCCAAATTGAGGACTTCCAGAAGATGCTATGGTTGAAAAAGAAATTTGTAGTGGAGACCAATTACTGTATTACCCTTGACCGGGTGCCGAAAAAGCTGTATCCGCAAATTATAAAGAATAAGGCTCAGGTCGAGGAATGGGTACGGCTTTTTGCCATCGACGAGATTCAACCAGACCAACCAACTCTGGTAGAACCTCCGAAAGCCGGTTTCTCCGATCCGCTGACCATTGAATTCCTGGAGCAGAACCCCTACCTGGTCCTGGACACAGCCTTTTTCCCACCCGAGTTTAAGGAAGAACTGGTGGACAGTATAGACAACTTAGATGATAACCTAGATGGATTGTTGATTCACAGCGAGAATTTTCAGGCGCTGAATTTGCTGCAGGAGAGGTTTCGAAATCAAATTAACTGTATATACGCTGATCCCCCATACAACGCCAAAAGTAGTGAGATATTATACAAAAATAATTTCAAGCACTCTTCTTGGATTAGCTTTATGCATGATCGTCTCTTGCTTGCCAGTTTTTTAAAAACTCAAGATGCAGCTTTAATCACAGCTATCGATGAAAACGAGTTACATAATTTACTGCAATTGTTAAATACCTGCTTTCCAACATGGATAAAAACGTGTGTGTCAATAATTCACAATCCCGCAGGGATTCAAGGTGACAATTTTTCTTACAGTCATGAATATGCTATTTTCCTTTTTCAAAATCAAAAAGGTATTATTGGCCTAACCGATCGAAACGAAGAATCCGAAGAGTCATTTAGAGATTGGGGAGGCACGAGTGCAAGGTCATTAGCCAAAAACTGTTTTTACCCTATTTATGTTAAGAATGGCGAAATTATTGGTTTTGGGGATGTCTGCGATGATGATTTTCATCCAGGGTCATCGAACATCATTAATGGTGAAATAGTAGAAGTATATCCCATTAGCGATGACGGCGTCGAAAGAAAGTGGGTTTTTGCCAGAGATTCTGTGGAGTCTATATTAGATCAACTAGTTGTATATGAAAAAGACGGCGTAATCTCTATACGTCGGGTAAAAACAAAAACTAGCTATAAAACGGTTTGGACAGACACAAAATACTATGCGAATATTTTCGGTTCTAAATTACTGAACAGTATTATGGGGAGCAAAAAATTTGATTTCCCTAAGTCAGTTTATACTGTTCAAGATTGTTTGTTTGCAGTAAACTCGTTTAGAGCTAACAATGCAATTGCTTTAGATTACTTTGCGGGTTCAGGTACAACTGGACATGCGGTAATTAATTTGAATCGTGCCGACAATGGTAAACGCAAATATATTCTGGTGGAGATGGGCGAGTACTTCGACACCGTCACTAAGCCCCGGATTCAAAAAGTAATCTATAGTGAGGATTGGAAGGATGGAAAGCCAGTATCCCGTAAAGGCTCCAGCCATGCCTTCAAATACCTACGCTTGGAAAGCTATGAGGATACCCTGAACAATATCGAAATAGAGGAAGGCCCGTTGAAATTCCTCACCAATCCGGAGGTGAGGGAACAATACATGCTCCATTACCTTTTGCCTAATGAAACCAAGGGCAGCCTGAGCCTGCTAAACATTGACCGGTTAGATCATCCCTTTGACTATGTCATGAACATTACCCATAGACAAGAAAGTAAAGTGACCACCATAGACCTGATGGAGACCTTCAACTACTTAATTGGCTTGAAGGTAGAGCGTAGCTATGCGGAGCAGGGCTTTGATGCCGAATTCACTACTGGCGAATATGGAGCTGTAACAGCTAAGCTGAAGCAAGGCTCCACCTACCGCTTCAAAATGATAGAAGGCACCATCTTGAACGGTGACAGGGTATTGGTCATCTGGCGGGATCTCACGGGAGACAAAATAAAGGATAACGCTGTGTTGGACGCCTTCTTCCAGCGGAAGAAAATCAGCACCACCGACTTCGAATATAAGAAAATCTATGTCAACGGCGATAACAATTTGCCCAATTTGCGGACCGATGAGGAAAGCTGGAAGGTCGTCCTTATAGAAGAAGAAATGAAAAAACGCATGTTCAGTATTGACAATATCTAAGGAGGGAGCAATCAATGGCAAGAAGGAGAAATCAAAATACCGCTCCCCTCTTGGAGTTTCACAAAAAACTGGTTTTAAACCAGTACTTGCTTCGGCAGTTTGGTGTGGAAAAATTTGATGAGCTTGCCCGAGCGATGAAAGCACCTCAGTACGAGATTATAGACAGAGAAGGTGTGAGCGGTTTTCATAAGCGTTTAATCTCCGAGTTCTATGATACTTTGAAAATATCCGAAGAACGGATCGCTCAGTATGACTTAAATATTATTAGCCATACACGGAAAATTAATGAAAAACGTGATGAGAAGATTACTTTAAAATATTTTCAGTACCTTGCTCTGCTCTTTACGGAATACTACTTGGATGAATATTTCAATAATCGGCAGGGCTTGCTAAATGGTTTAAACGCTTTTGTGGCAGAGTTTAACAGCCGTCAAGATCCGGTAAATCAAATAAAACTATATGAAGAAAATGACCTCAACAAGATAGCTTTCTGGAACGCCACCGGCAGCGGCAAGACCTTGCTAATGCATATAAACTACCATCAGTTTCTTTATTATGCTCGGAAGAGTAGGAGTAGCGAGGATAGCTCATTTATTTTGCTGACTCCCAAAGAAGGTTTGTCCCTTCAGCATATTGATGATTTTAAGGCTTCTGGAATCCCGGCTACTATCTATCACAAAGAAGTAAGTAAGATGTTTGCCCATGCTAACGAAATAATTATCCTGGAAAATACTAAACTAGGGGACAAAGACGGCGATAAAACGGTTGCCGCCGCACGTTTTGGCAACAAAAATGTGGTATTTGTTGATGAGGGGCACCGTGGGGCTTCTGGGGACATCTGGTACAAATATCGTAATATGCTTTGTGAGAATGGCTTTTCATTTGAATATTCCGCTACCTTTGGACAGGCAGTAAAGGCCGCCAATGATAAAGAATTGATCCAGGAATACGCCAAATGTATTTTGTTTGACTATTCCTATAAATACTTTTATTACGATGGTTATGGCAAAGATTATAATATCCTAAATCTGGCGGATGACAGTGACGAGCATAAACGGCAGCTGTATCTCACCGCCTGTTTGCTGACCTACTACCAGCAGAAAAAGCTATATCTCACCAGTAAAAAGCAGTTTGAACAGTTCAACGTAGAAAATCCGCTATTGGTTTTTGTTGGCAGTAGCGTCAATGCAGTAAGAAAAGAAAACAAACGCGAAGTTTCAGATGTGGTAGATATACTCCTATTTATTGCGGACGTTGTATCTAAGAGCAGTACAATAATTTCCATGATTGAACGTATCCAAACCGGACGTACAGGGCTATTAAACGAACATGGAGCCGATATATTCAGAAATGCTTTCACTTTTTTATCTAATCTCAATATGTCCCCGGAAGAGGTATACAACGACCTTTTGTCAATAGTGTTCAACTGCTCAACCAGCGGAGCTATCTTGCATATTGAGCGGCTTAAAGGCATACAGGGTGAAATTCGCTTGCGCTTAGGAAATAATGATCCCTTCGGGGTAATTAACGTTGGTGATGATAGCGCTTTGCTCAAACTTTGTGCTGCGAATGGACTGCATACGGCAAGTGTTGATTTTACCGAATCTTTATTTCAAAACATTACTAAACCTGACTCTACAATCAACCTTTTGATCGGCTCAAAAAAATTTACCGAAGGGTGGAACTGCTGGCGAGTTTCCACTATGGGGCTGATGAATGTGGGACGTAGTGAAGGCAGTGAAATTATCCAGCTTTTTGGCCGGGGCGTGCGCCTAAAAGGTTATGACATGTCATTAAAGCGCAGCAGTTATTATATAAAAGACAACCCGTCAGTCAAGTTGCCACAGTATATTTCCATTCTGGAGACTTTGAACATATTTGGTGTACGAGCTGATTATATGAAACAGTTCAGGGAATACCTGAAGGAAGAAGGGGTGCCTGATGAAAAAGAACCGCCCTACATAATCAAACTGCCGGTTGTCCGTAATAAGAAGTATAAAAAGTCAAAGATTATGACCTTAAAAGTGCGCGGAGACCTGAACTTCAAAAAACACGGGCCCAAGCCTACTTTCGCCGAGAAAAAAAATACCGGGGTCATTACCTTGGACTGCTATGCCAAAGTACAGTTTGAATCCTCCAAAAAGCACGCAGCTCAATCCGAGATAACCAAACAATCCGGATATTTTAACGATATGCACCTGGCTGGGCTCGATTATGAGGAAATTTACTTTGAACTACAAAGGTATAAAAATGAAAAGGGCTGGTACAACCTAAATATCGCCAAGAATGATATTAAGCCATTGCTTAAAGACAATAGCTGGTACAAACTACTTATTCCACTAGAGGAACTGAATCTTCATGACCTTAGCGATTTTTCCCGTTGGACGAAAATTGCCATCGCACTTTTGAAAAAATACTGCGAGCGCTATTACTATGTGCAAAAAAGCATATGGGAAAAACCGCTCCTTACCTATGAGCTAGTGGATGATAATAACGAAAACTTTATCAAAGATGATGAATATACAATCAGTATAAGCAAAGTGGAGTTGCATGAAGAGACCAAAATATTTATTGAAAACTTGGCAAAGGAATTGGAAACCGCCAAAAAGTCCCACAAACTGATTGACTTTGTGAAATTAAAAAATGAATTCGTGGCAGTAGCATTTCCAGCTTCATTGTATAATCCACTACTATACCTTGATAAAAATAGTATTAATATCACCATATCGCCTGTGCCTCTTAAGGAAAGCGAGATTAATTTTCTTAAGGAATTACGGCTCTATGCTCAGCGGGAAAAAACGTTCTTTGCTGATAAAGAGCTATATGTTATCCGCAATGTCAGTAAGAAGGGCATCGGATTCTTTGAAGAAGCTGGGTTCTATCCCGATTTCATCATGTGGCTGGTTACTCCCGACAAGCAGTATATAACCTTTATTGAACCGCACGGAACCAGGGATATGTCATTTGAGGATGAAAAAGTCAAACTTTTCACCAGGATTAAAGATTTAGAACGCTCGCTGGGAAATGACGGTATTGTCTTAAATTCCGTCATCCTTACCCCCACCAAGCACCTGGAAATGGCTAACAAACATATTCCTAAAGCCGACTGGAATACCCGTAATGTTATCTTTATGGAAGATTCTAACTATATCGACCAGCTGTTCAGAAAGATCTATTAAAAGTAAAATGCCACTTTGCAAAAGCCGCAAGGTGGCATTTCTATGTATTTTCAACTTTTGCAACTGGTTTATAAGCGAAGAACTTTTCTAATTATGGTTATCCTTTGCTGCAGTATGAGCGTGGAGACTATCTGCTGGAGAGAAACGTTCCTTAAAATAGTTGACCAGCAGTAAGAAAAGAGGTAAACCGAATTCGACAGGTAGAACAATTATCCCCAAGTGCTCCAGATCAAAAAAAACGCGCAAGCTCATATAGGAATCGAAACCATATATAGCCCCAGCCCCGCATATGATACCCAGGGGTATTATTAAGCGTTCATGCCGTTTAATACCTAGCCACTGTTGGACAGAAAGCACAGAAAGATAATAAAAGAGGGTAATAGCAATAATACTAGTGCTGATCCAACCTACTAAAAAGATTATCTCAACTCCCCGTAGAAAGCCGGCTATTTCTATTAACTGTATTATTGTGAAAAAGTGGTAGTTAAGACGGGGCGGCACAAATGGCCCATGCACAGCAATAATAGTAGAGGCTACTAGAATCAGGGCTAAACCAACAATAAATAAGGAAAGATAAAGTGTTTTGGGGGTTTGTGATTTTTGGGGAAGGTAGGGATATAAAAACAGCCAAGCCATAATCATACCTAGGTAGGGAAGCTGGGTTAGAGCATCTGTTAATAGAGATGACCAGCTTTGTTCTAGTCTAATAGTAGGTATATAGCTAATATTGCCAATGCTTAAAATTAGACCAGTAATAATAGCTCCAAACAGCAAGGGAACTAATAATTCCGCTAAACGCCCAATACCCTGCAGTCCAGTTCTGATTACGAAAACCGAAGTAGCAAGTGTTACTGTAACCAGGATTGTATCCGACATAAAAGGGGTTATAAAATGGAGGAACAGTTCGATAAAGTCACGCGTGAACGTTGCTGCCAGTATTATTGACACGATTATATAAATCAAGCCAATTAGCTTTCCCAACCATTTTCCCATTATGTGTTGGCTTGACTGGATAATAGTCATAGACGGGTATTTGGCAGCTAGTGAAGTAATTATATAGCTGCCGACCATCCCAAAAATAATTGCTATTATGGCTGATAACCATGCATCATGTTTGGCGCCGCCAAACGAAATCAGAGGCATAGTTCAAATAACAGGCATCAATAGAGTCCCTATAATTATCAGGGCCGCCTGGTAGGGGCTTAAATATCCTTTATTATTCAATATTACCTTCCTTAATTAGCAATAGTCTATATCCTGAGTATACCACCGGTCGCCCTAATTAATTCTCAAAGTACTTTTTCAATATGAACATTTATTAACATGTCATAAAATATTGTAAGTTGAGCTAATAGTAATCGTTTTGTCATTTACTGCTTAGTAAATAAAATAATCTATATTGGGTAATATAACATTATCTAAAAACTATAAGGAGGTGATGCCCATGAAAAACCCAAAAATACCCAATAGACTTATAAATGAGAAAAGCCCATATCTTCTGCAACACGCTTATAATCCCGTAGATTGGCACCCATGGAATGAAGAAGCTTTTGCCAAAGCTAAAACAGAAGATAAGCCGATTTTTTTAAGCATTGGCTATTCCACTTGCCACTGGTGCCATGTTATGGAAAGGGAGTCTTTTGAGGACAATGAAGTAGCAGAATTATTAAACCGTGATTTCGTAGCCATAAAAGTAGATCGCGAGGAGCGCCCTGATATCGACAATATTTATATGCAAGTTTGCCAGGCATTGGTCGGTCACGGAGGTTGGCCTTTAACTATTTTTATGACACCTGAAAAAAAGCCTTTTTTCGCTGCTACATATATTCCGAAAAACAATCGCCAGGGAGCCTTAGGTTTAATGGAACTATTGCCCCGTATAATAGAATTATGGCAAAATGATCGCCAGCGAATTGAAGATGCCAGCCAGAGTTTAGTTGATGCTATGAACCGGGAAGAAAGAGTTCCTAGCTCTACTTTAGAAAAAAATATCTTTTCCCAGACCCTCGCCTATCTCCTCCATAATTTCGACCAAGAATGGGGTGGGTTCACCAGCGCACCCAAATTTCCTTCTCCCCATACAATTTATTATTTGTTACGTCATTATTACTTTTTTCAGGATGAAGAAGCCTTGCAAATGGTGGAAAAAACTTTACTCGCCATGTACCAGGGCGGGATTTACGATCATATAGGGGGTGGATTTGCCCGCTATTCCACCGATCGTCAATGGTTAGTGCCCCATTTTGAAAAGATGTTATATGATAATGCCCTCTTGTCTTTGGCTTATCTAGAGGCTTATCAGATTACCGGAAAAAAGATATATGCCAAAGTAGCGCGGGAAATTTTCACTTATATTCTACGGGATATGACTTCACCGGAAGGTGGGTTTTATTCGGCACAGGATGCGGATTCAGAAGGAGTAGAAGGTAAATACTATGTGTGGACACCACAGGAAATAAAAGCTGCACTAGGCGAAGAAAAAGGGGATTATTTCTGCAATTTATATGGTATTACTGAAACAGGAAACTTTGAAGGTAAGAGTATTCCCCATCTTCTAGAATTACCTGATCCCGAAGAATGGGCTGGGCTAGATGAATTGAAGAAAACTCTCCTTAAAAGCAGGAAACAGCGTATTCCTCCCCATTTGGATGACAAAATCTTAAGCTCCTGGAATGGGATGATGATAGCTTCTTTATCGTATGGAGCAAGAATACTAAATGAACCTCAATACTTAGCGGCCGCTTCTCGGGCAGCTGATTTTATCTTGGCTAAAATGCGCCGCAGTGACGGGCGGCTACTGGCGCGCTACCGTGACGGTGAAGCTTTATATCCGGCTTATGCCCTGGATTATGCCACAATAATTTGGGCTTTGTTAGAGTTGTATAGCACCAGTTTTAATAGCAGGTATTTAAAAATTGCCCAGGAGCTGAATAAGGATTTGCTTAGATACTTCTGGGATGAAAATATAGGTGGGTTATTCTTTTATGGCAGTGATGCCGAACAATTGTTTACCCGGCCTAAAGAAGGATATGATGGGGCAATGCCTTCCGATAATTCAGTGGCTGCATTAAATTTCTTAAGGCTGGGTCGTTTAACTGGTGATCCTGAGTTGGTGGAAAAGGCCGAGGAAACCGTAAATGCATTTGCTCAAGTAATAAACCGCTATCCAACTGGATTTACCTATCTCCTGATCACGGGTTTATACTTACAGCAGCCCAGCCGGGAAATTGTTATTGTTGGTGAAAAGGAGCACAGGGATACCCAGGCTATGCTGGATACGATAAACCATCGTTTTTTACCCAATACAGTAGTTCTATTAAAAGACCCCTTAGACCAGGAAATAGGAGAAATTGCCCCCTTTGTTCAAGAAATGACAGAAATTAATGGCCAAGCTACCGCTTATATTTGTCAAAATTTCACCTGCCAGCAGCCTACTACTGATATAAAGGAAATGGAGTCGCTGCTGACATGACCCATTTTATTGGATGTACTATTACAAGATTTTGGAGGTATAATCCTCCTAATGTACAGATTATACCTCCCTTAATCTGTTTTAAAATGAGTTATTTTAGTAATCTGAGATAAAGCCTCAACTTTACATTGGATTTTCCCTACGCGCTCAGTGGTCTAAGCTGCGCAGCAACAATGCTATTTAACAGTTTAAACCGGGGAAACCCCTTTTTGTAACTTAAAAAATTTAGAACAACTGAGCAGCCGCTTGGGCCAGAGCAGATAAAGGAGCAGGATAGATACCAATTAAAATAGTACCAGCCAGGCATATCCACAAG
>ENA-OWOZ01001450-OWOZ01001450.1-bioreactor-metagenome-genome-assembly--contig:-NODE-1450-length-21673-cov-3.376968_pt1 | contig 21673 bp, 25 predicted proteins | sample MGYA00238140_ERZ651804 | MGnify/ENA primary metagenome ERZ651804 (study PRJEB26910, sample SAMN07631232) | bioreactor metagenome | isolation source: Switchgrass digestor | place: USA: Dartmouth... | reverse complement strand
TTTAGGATTATAGCCTTCTTCCATTGCCTTATATAAAGCCATACAAGAGTCCTTCCCACCACTCCAAGAAACAAAACAGTTCTTGTCCACTTTAATCACTCCTAACATTAATGAATTATTTTCCTACACTTTTCTAATTATCCTGCAGGGACTGCCTGCAGCTACTATATTATCAGGTAAGTCTTTAGTGACCACACTTCCAGCTCCAATGGTTACATTGTTTCCTATTTTAACTCCAGGGCAAATAATTGCTCGTCCTCCAATCCATACGTTATCTCCTATGATTATAGGCTTGCTCAATTCCTTTCCAGAAAGCCTTTCTAAAGGTTCCGTCGGATGTGATGTTGTATATATTTGAACATATGGGCCCAATATCACATTATCCCCTATTGTAACTTTATTAACATCCAGTATTACACAGCCAAAATTGGCATAAAAATTTTCTCCAACTTCAATATTGTAACCATAATGGCAATAAAAAGGAGCCTCTATATGGAAAGAACCTTTTACTTTTATTAGCTTTTTCATTATTTCCTGTGCCCTATCCTTTTCATCAGGATGAATATGGTTGTATTCATACAACAATCTTCTTGCATATTCCCTTTCCTTAATTAGCTTTTCATGATTGGAATTGTAGCACAACCCTTTAAGCCTATCCTTTTTTTTATCCAAAAGGACTCCTCCTTAGTCCTCTTTTTATATGATAAATTGTGTAAGACTAAAACTAACTATCCTCATTTTCTAAATACTGTATAAACTTTTTTGCAGCAGAAGATAAGGATACGCTTTTTAAAAAGCTTACCCCAATACTTCTTTTGGGTATTTCCTCTATAAGTTTTACCTGGTATAATACTTTTCTTTCCAAATAATCCTTAGAGAATTCCCTTATAACACAGGATATGCCTAAATTTATCTTTGCAAACTCCAACAATAAATCATGGGATCCAAGTTCAATTTCCGGTTCAATCCTCAATCCTCTTGACAGTAAGAATTTCTCCACATATTGCCTTGAATTGGCCTTGCCCTCTAATAGTATCAGAGGAAGCTGTGCTAGTTCTTCAAAAGATAACTTCTTATAAGTCAAATACTTATACTTTTTACCACAAACGAATATATCCTGTATATCCATCAGCTTTATTACATTAAGTGCAGAATCTCTAATTGGAAGATTGCAAATTCCAATATCCACTTCTCCCGATTTTAATAGCTGACATATTTCCAATGTAGTCCTGTTTATGATGTTTAACTTTATATTAGGATATTCCTTATGAAAGGATTCTAAATATGGCAGAAGATAATATTTAGAAATAGTATCTCCTACTCCTACTCTCAAAACTCCAGACATTAAGTTTTTTGATTCAGCTAATTTTATCTCTCCTAGCTTTATTAAGTTCATGGCTGAACTTACATGTTCAAACAGTATCTTTCCCTCATTAGTCAATACTACTCCCCTTGGAATACGAGTAAAAAGCCTAATTCCCAACTCTTCTTCCAGCTGGTGAATTGCTTGGCTTACAGCTGGCTGGGTCATATATAAATTTTTAGCGCCTTTGGAAAGGCTTCCACTTTTAGCCACTTCCCAAAAAATCTTATATAAATCCAGTTTTACAGACATATAATTACTCCTTATATCTAGTATTAAATCTATTTATTTTACTTATATCATTAAATAGTGTATATTACAAGTATAGAGATTAAAATCTTTTCTCAAACTAATATAAAAGGAGAGATTTATAATGGAAAGAATGGTTGGTACTGTAGTTAGAGGACTTAGAGCTCCAATTATGAAAGAAGGAGACAATATCATAGAAATAGTAGTAGATACTGTTTTGAAAGCTTCAGAAGTTGAAGGTTTTACCATTAAGGATAGAGATATTATAGCTATAACTGAGTCGGTAGTAGCTCGTACTCAGGGAAACTATGCAGATATAGATGCAATCTCAGCAGATGTTAAATCAAAATTAGGCCATGACACTATAGGAGTCATATTCCCTATACTAAGCCGTAATCGCTTTGCTATTTGCTTAAAGGGTATTGCGAAAGCAGTAAAGAAAATTGTACTTATGCTCCAATATCCATCAGATGAAGTTGGAAATGAATTGATTAGCATAGATGAACTTGATGAAAAGGGAATAAATCCATGGACTGACGTTTTAACAGAAGAACAATTTAGAGACCTATTTGGACATAAAAAGCATCCATTTACTGGAATAGATTATGTAGAATACTATAAGTCTATCATTGAAGAATGTGGTGCTGAGTGTGAAATCATATTCTCCAACGACCCAAGGACCATATTAGGATACACAAAGAACGTACTTACCTGCGATATCCACTCAAGAATGAGAACCAAAAGAATATTAAAATCTAGTGGAGCAGAGAAAGTCTATGGACTAGATGATATATTAACTAACCCCGTAAATGGCAGTGGTTACAACGAAAAGTATGGATTACTTGGTTCAAATAAAGCTACAGAAACTTCAATAAAGCTTTTCCCAAGAGATTGTCAGCCTATAGTTGAAGATATTCAATCCATATTAAAACAAAAGACCGGAAAAACTGTGGAAGTAATGATCTATGGAGATGGAGCTTTCAAAGACCCCGTAGGGAAAATTTGGGAACTAGCAGATCCAGTGGTATCTCCTGCCTATACAAAAGCACTAGAGGGAACTCCTAATGAAATAAAATTAAAATACATCGCTGATAACGAATTTCCAAATCTAAAGGGAGAAGAGCTAAAGAAAGCTATCATACAATATATAGAAAATAAAGAATCAAACTTAGTAGGAAATATGATATCACAAGGTACTACTCCAAGAAGGCTTACAGACCTTATCGGATCCCTTTGCGACCTTACTTCAGGAAGCGGAGATAAAGGAACTCCTATTATATACATCCAAGGCTATTTTGACAGCTATATAAAATAAGAAAAACATATCCCCTATTTGAATATTCAAATAGGGGATTATATTATTATGAAATGGATTTTTCTCCAATTTTTTCAGTTTCAGCTAATCCATATCTATCTATTGCACTCTCCAATATTTTACCAAGGAACTCTGAGGAAGTCATTCCATATGCCTTGGCAGCATATCCCATATATCCATGATGTATCTTCATTTTGCCATCTTCATCTTTCTTGGAGTCCATTGTAAGGCCTGCAAAAGTGTTTATTTCCAAGAAATATGGAATTCCATCCTTTCCTAAAATCATATCAATTCTTGAAAAGTCCTTGGCGTTTAAAACTTTATATATATTTAAAGCCACATCCTTTACTTTTCTTTCTTCCTCTTCTGTTAAATCAGCAGGGCATTTAATCAATTCCATATCGTACATCTTATGTTCAAATGTATTGGTTTTAACTGAGTTGTATCCTATTTCAACAATAGGTAGCACAACAGGATCTCTATATCCTATAATTCCAACGGTCAATTCCCTACCTTCTATGAATTCCTCTATCAAGGCTTTTTGCCCTAACTTTTTAGTAATCTTCTCTACTACCTTTGGTAAATCCTCATATTTATATACTATATTTTCCTCAGTTATTCCAGCACTTCCTCTACCTTCTATTGGTTTTACAAATAGAGGATATTTTAAGTTGATTTCAGGTATGCTGTCCACATCGTTAGCTACTACAAATTTAGGTGTAGGCAATCCGTAAAATGCAACTATTTCTTTCCTCTTAGCCTTGTTCATTGGTATAAGATCAATTCCCGATCCTACATATGGTATTCCGAAGGTCTCTAAAAATGCAACCTCTTTTAAGCTTGATGCATTGAACACAATATCAACATTTTCCCTTCTTATTTCCTTTAAAGTCTCCCTTGGATCCTTCTTCCATTCTAGTAGACATACGTCATAGCCAGCTTTTTTTAAAGCGTTATAATGATGACACGCCTCTTCATAAGCATCATCATACACCTTTTCAGGCGTAAGTTTCATCTGCTGTTCTACATTTCTAAACTTCCTCCAAAATACACCTACTTTCATATAAAATCCCCCTTTTCAACTGTTAATAAATAAACATAAAAATCTATACCTTTTAATAAAAAGGCATTCTATTATAATGGAGTTAATATTTAGTTGTATTTTAATTTGGACTATTTGAAATGAAGCTTGAATAACCTTTTGATTACAGTGGAAATGGATTAAAGACAATAGTTTACATAATTATTATATCAAATTGAAAATTATTGTAAAGGTTTACATATAAGAAAAATTCTAGCAATTCATTGAAATCCTCAGTTGCCAAAACAAAAAGCTCCATATGTTAATAATATAACATATAGAGCATACCTATCCTTTAATAAACATCCTTTCAAAATATCAATGATTTTCTATAAACCACTCAATCAGTTTAGTGCCTATGCTTATGGATTTATCATATTTGCCCTCTATCTCCTCTTTGGTAAACCATCCAGCATGGACGATCTCTTCTCCATCTTCTATGATTTCTCCATCTAAATATTCAGCTGTAAAAGCTACCAACATGGAATTTGGAAAAGGCCAAGGTTGTGAACCAAAATACTTTATATTCTTTACCTTAATTCCAGTTTCCTCGTATACTTCTCTTTTTACGCACTCCTCAAAGGTTTCTCCATATTCCACGAATCCTGCAACTACGCTGTACTTTCTCTCAGGAAATTGTTTATTATATACTAATAATAGCTTATCTCCTCTTGTTACAGCTACGATAATAGCTGGAGATGTTCTAGGCCAAGTAGTGTTGCCGCATTTTGAACAGACCAATGCCCTTTCGTTGAAACTGTCCTTAATATAGGTTTCAGCTCCACATACTCCGCAGTGCTTATTTAGCTTTAACCAATTTAACAATAAACTCCCCTTCATAGCAAGGGTATAGATTTCCTTATCTCCCTTGGATAAAGTCCATAAATCTAGATATTCAATATTTTCTCCTTCTATCTTTTGATCCATCTCTCCGCAGAAACAGTTACAGTTATACAGCTCTCCCATATATTGAACGTTCTCTCTATTGATGTGGAAACTCATTATATCCTTTAATCTTGGAATTCTATACTTTTCATCCTGATTTATTAATAGCAGTTTGTTTTCCTTAAACAATATCCAAAGGTCATCTGGAGATTCTTTATGTATAGGTTTTGGAGATGGTTTAAAAACCAAATAATCATCCATAGCATCTATAGCATCCATAGCCTGTCCCCCTATTCCTCAACATTCATATTATTCTTTTCTTCAAAAAAGCACTTTCTACATAAAGGTTCATATTCATCAGCAGCTCCAATTTTAATCCTACTTAGATCTTTAGACTTTCTGTGGCTAACCCATCCATCAGAACCACATTTTACACACACAGCATGGTGCTTATATAGATAATCTGCTATCGGCATCAATTCCTTTACTATTTCAAGAGCAGTGCCTGTAAAATCCATATCCAATCCTGCTACTACTACCGTTATGTCTTTAGCAAGCAGTTCGTTAATAGAGGAGATGATCTTTTCAATGGTGCCTCCCAAAAACTGTATTTCATCTATTGCCACAACATCAGGATTTAATTTATGACAATAATCCATCACCTGATCTATGTCATCTACTAAAAAGCAGTCCATAGAAGTCATATCATGAGTGGTAATTTCGTTCTTCTTATATCTGGTGTCTATAGAAGGCTTAAAAGCTACCGTCTTATAACCTGCTATATCAAATCTTTTAATCTCCTTTTTTAAGCTTGACGTTTTGCCTGAAAACATGGAACCAGTATGTACAATTAGTTTTCCTTTGTATTGATGCAAATTCATTCCCTCCTTTAAATACCTTTAATATTATACCATTAAACCCAACAATTTTCCTTCAAAATTTAATACTTTATTCACAGAAAAAATTTTTTTGAATATTATAAAGTATCACCAAGTGTCCGATTGAAGGAGAGATGCCTATGAGTAACGTTCCAATATTAAATATTAGGAACCTAAGTATGACTTATCACAGATTAAATGGCGAGGTTAAAGCCATTGAAAAAATAGATCTTGATGTTTACCAAGGAGAAATAATAGGCATAGTTGGTCCTAGTGGATGTGGTAAATCCACTTTATTATCAATTATTGCTGGTTTACTAAAACCTTCTAGTGGAGAAGTAATTCTAAATGGCAAAAAAGTTGAAAAGCCTACTAAAGACATAGGATATATGTTCCAAAGAGATCTTCTATTCGAATGGAAAACTATTTTGGAAAATGTATTACTAGGTTTGGAAATACAAGGCAGAGTCACAGAGGAATCCAAAAAGGTTGCAGAAAAGTTATTGGAAACCTATGGACTAGGAGATTTTAAATATAGCTACCCCAATCAACTATCTGGTGGAATGAGGCAAAGGGTAGCACTAATAAGAACTTTAATGCTGGAACCTAAACTACTATTGCTAGATGAACCTTTTTCAGCACTAGATTATCAGACAAGACTAGCAATATCCGATGAAATTGGACTAATACTCAAGAAGGAAAATAAAACAACATTGATGGTAACTCACGATATTGCTGAGGCCATTTCCATGTCTGATAGAATCGTAGTTCTCTCCAATAGACCCGCTGTAATTAAGGATATAATTGAAATACAGTTAACCGTTCCAAAGGGAATATGGAGCCCCATTAACTGCCGCGAAGCTCCTGAGTTCAGACACTATTTCAACAAAATATGGAAGGAGCTAGATATCCATGTTAAATAAAGACATGTCCTGTGAACATTATAGATATCTAAAGAAAATCAAAAGAAGAAAACAGATAATTACCATTACACAAGTATCCATATTTGTGTTAACTCTTATATTGTGGGAAATTGCTGCTAGAATGAAATTAATAGACACCTTCTTAACCAGTAGCCCTTCAGATATATGGAATATGTTTTTGCATATGGCTAAGAATGGTAATCTTGCTTACCATGTTGGCATATCCATTTTTGAAAATATTGTAGGATTTACAGTTGGAACTATATTGGGAGTAATAATAGCTATAGGCCTATGGTGGTCAGATTTTTGGGCAAAAGTGTTAGAACCCTATTTGGTAGTACTAAATACCTTACCAAAAACTGCACTTGCACCCATCATAATCATATGGATTGGAACAGGATACTCTGGAATAATAGTTACCGCAGTTGTAACATCAATAGTAATTACAATAATGAACATGTTCAACAGCTTCATTTCAGCAGATGAGAATAAAATAAAACTTCTCAAAACCTTTGGTGCATCTAAGCTTCAAATTTTCACAAAATTAGTTTTTCCTCAGTCAATTCCTGCTATGGTTAGCACGCTAAAGGTCAATATTGGGCTATCCTGGATTGGAGTAATAGTAGGAGAATTCCTAGTCTCAAGGGCAGGAATTGGATATCTTCTAGTATATGGTGGTCAGGTATTCCAATTTGACTTGATAATGATGAGCCTATTCATACTCACAATTATATCCGTATTGATGTACAAATTGGTATCAATTATTGAAAACAAGTTCATAAATTGGCATCAATAATATAAGCCGCCAGAATTACTGGCGGCTTCTCCTTTTGCCTAATACTACCACCTATCATAATGGATTTTGCTTTCATCATACCTATCCTTAGGCTGTTTATCTGCAGATTTCTTTCCTACTACAACCATTCCTATTGGTATTATGTGTTCTGGAAGATTTAGAAGATCTGACATGGATTTTACCAAATTTTCTACAGAATATATTCCACACCAAACTGCTCCAAGCCCCAATCCATGAGCTGCAAGAAGCATATTCTGTATAGATGCAGAACAATCAGCTACTAAAAATCCTATTTCTGGCTGCTTTTGGCTATCACCGCAGACGACTATACCACAGCCAGCCTCAGGCAACATCTTTGCATAAGGATGAAATTCTGTTATCTTTTCAATTACCTGTCTATCCTTTATGACAACATAGTCTCTAGGTTCAAAATTATGGGCAGATGGAGCTTGAAATCCTGCTTTTAATATTATTTTTAATTCTTCATCGCAGATAACTTCACCTGTGAACTTCCTTATACTCCTTCTGGTATTTATAGCTTCAATTACATCCATATTACATCCCCCTCTCCCTTGTATGCTTTTCTATACAAGACCTGCATATGCAAGCCTTTCCTCTCTTATCTTTTGGAACCATTTCTATTATGTACTCTGGTATTACCACTTTCTCACACCAACAGTTACCCTCATCATGTTGACAATTGTTTGGCTGGCCACAAATAGGACATATTTTTTCCTCTTGAGTTAGTGCCAAATATATCACACCCCCAAAAATGATTACACAATTTTCATACCCAATATGTAACAATAATTATATCATATTTATTATCACTTATATAAATTTTTATAATATCATATAACTATGAGATATTATTCATGGATTTATACTAAGGAGAGGATGAAATATGGATAAGATAATTAAAAAATGCAAAATATGTCCCATTGGTTGCCAACTGATTATAACAGAAAATCCCACGGATCCATCAGGCTTTTCTGTTGAAGGAAACAGCTGTAATAGAGGCAGAGATTTTGCTATCCAAGAGGTAACAGAACCATCAAGAATATTAATTGGAAGAGTGATACTTAAAAATGGACCTATGGGACACTTACCTGTTAAGACTACTGGAGTTATACCAAAGAATAAAGTTGAAGAATGTTTAAAGATAATAAATTCCACAGTAGTTTCAGCTCCAGTAAATAAAGGGGATATAATAATAAAAAACATATTGGGATTAGGAGTTGATGTTGTATCTCAACGAAAGGTTAAAAGACAAGAAGTTCAAATAGATGATTAAAATATCCATAATATTAAAATACAAAACCTACAGAAAAAGCATTTAAAAAGACATGAGGACCACATCTAGTTCTATTCATCTGCGTCCCCATGTCTTATAGATAATATTTAATAATCCATTATAGCTACTAGCTTATTCCTCAAAAGATGAATGTACAGCAATGGAGAAACTGTTCCCTTTATTATGCTGGATATGGTAAGGGCCCACCAAATTCCCAACAGCCCTAATGAAGTGCTGCTTAACCATATGGCTAAAGGTATTCTCAATACATTAAATAGTATACCTATAAGAGTTGGCGGCAAAGTTTTTCCCAATCCATTAAATGCTCCTGCAGTTCCTATTTCCATAGTCATAAAAAATTGAGACAATCCCACTATTCTCAAATAGCTTATTCCTTCTTTTATAGCTATAGGGTCATTAGGTGTAAAAATTTTAAACAAGGGTTCTGCACCTAAAATTAATAAGAGAGAAGCAAAAAAACCTATAGTACCTAATATCTGCATGCCTTTTTTATATCCTTCTTTTATTCTCTGTGCCTTCTTAGCTCCATAGTTTTGACCTACAAATGCAGATATAGCCGAAGAAAATCCATCTGCTGACATCCAGGTTATGGATTCAATTTGAGAACCTATATTTATTACTGCAACAGCCACATGTCCAAAATTGGCAATAGATCTGGTTAGTATCATGGTTATACCTGAATGGATAGCAGTTTGTACAAAGGGCGGTACTCCTAACTTTATAATTCTTTTAATGCAATCTATATCTGGTTTAACAAGCAAATTAACCTTTAAATATATCTCACCATTTCTATACCCAACATAGAGGAATATCATTGTTACTACTATTTGAGAAAAGGTAGTTGCAATAGCAGCTCCCACTACTCCCAGAGATGGAATAGGTCCTACTCCAAAAATTAAAACTGGATCCAAAATCATATTGGTAATTAAACCAATGGTATTTATTTTAAAGGGAGTAACGCTGTTGCCTCCGCTGTTTAATATGGTTGAAAATATAGGGTTTATAAATTGAAATACAATCCCAAAGCCAATTATCATCAAATAGCTCTCAGCCATTTTTACTACTTCTATTTCTTTCAAATTGAAAAATCCTATTATCTGCTTTCTAAAGAATATTAAAAATAGAGAATATAATATTGCAATGAATATATCAAATTGGAGCCCATTGGATATATATCTCTTGGCCTCCTCCATGTCCTTTCTTCCATAAGCATGGGCAACGCTGACACCTAATCCTACCTGAGCTATCAATATCAGCCCTGAACCAAACCACATTAGGTTTCCTGCAGTCCCCACTGCTGCAGCAGCCCGTGTGCTATATCTTCCTATCCACATGGTATCAGTCAAGTTATAGGCCATCTGTATGAAAGATGTGCCCATAATAGGCATTGCCAATTTAATTAATGTACTGGTGATCTTTCCTTTAGTCAAGTCTAAATTTCTATTCATAGACCCCTCCAAATATTTATATAGCTAATTAATTATTGTATACGAAAAGAGATCATTCTTCAACAAAATTTATCACGAAAGCTATATAGCTATCATTTCAAATCTTTCACCCTAAACGAGGTTGTCATCAAAAAATCCAACACAAAAAAGGACGATTAAAACAAGCTTCCGCTTTGTTTTAATCGTCCTGTGATTCTCTTACCTATCTACATCTTCTATTTTATCTTTATATGAGTCCAATAATTTATCTTACTGCTTTTGCATATAAATCCAATCTATACAAAGTACTTGGATATCTGATTTCAACTAATTGTTTAGGACTGTTAGGAGTTATTTGTTTATATACGTTTACTTGTCTTACTTCCATGGTCTTTTCCACATATAGTTTAAAGTGTTCATAAGTATTAGGGACTAATACAATATATTGAGTTTCAGAATCAGATGTTGTTCCCAAAGTTACAGAAACATTGACCAATTTATATGGAACTGAAAATGTAACCTGTCCTGATACAGTAGGGCCACCAGAATCTTTCCAGAAGAAGCCTCCTCCATATCTAAATCTTGTCCCTGTAGATGGTTGACCTCCTGCATATCCTTCTAATTTTTTATATTTTACTTGGACTACTTCCGTTGTATAAATGTGGTCCCCAACAGATTGAGCATGAGCCATATCTTCTTTCTTTAATTCATCTATAATTTCATCAATTTGTCTTTGAAAATCTGCTTCTCTAACTTTTTTTGGTACTATCATTGTTTCAATGTCTTTAGATACAGCAATTGTTGACATTGGTAAGAAAATCAATAAGCAGATGATTAATAGTGAATAAATATATTTATTCACAAAACTCCCCCCTTCCTCTTAATATTTTTTTAGATCTCTATACAATATCCCCTTACTATTAATATAGCCCAAAAGAAGCTTGTCATCTAGCATTTTTTACCAATTGGGACACAATGCCTACCCTATTTCATTCAATAACATCGCCATTTTTACCATATAAATAGTATTCTAGTTCTAGGTTTACGTCTATGTCCTCAAAAACTATAACGGAAGGGGTAGAGTTAACTTCCTTTATTTTAGTTTCTCCATTTTCAAGTATTACTTCTACTTTTGAAAGATTAGGGCTGTTATTCATAATAGCTAATTTTTTATCAGCATAATCTCCAAATTCTATTTTTGAAAACTCATATACTACAATATCACTTGTTCTAATAGTAGTTTTATCTGGTTCTATAACATCAACAAGTTTGTATTTATAATCTTTCCCTATAGTAAATACTGCATAACCAAATTCTTTGTATCTGTCTTCATTTCCAATTACATAACCAGTAAGCCTATAGTCATGATAGACCGTCATGTTGTATATTATAATTGGCTCCTTGGTCTTAATGTGTTTTGAAATCATTTTTGCCATTATATCTATGTCTGTTTTTGGACGATTTATCAATAAAGGTACGCACGCTGTTAAGATGAATATTATGAGTATAGACCAAATCAATACTTTAAATTTAATTTCCTACACCCCCTAGATTTAATCCCATTATTGTATTATCTATATAACAAGGCAAAAGAATAGGACTACAGAACTATCCTCCTGTCTATTCCTCCTGATCTGTTATTATTATTGGTCCATCTTTGGTTATAGCTATTGTATGTTCATATTGGGCAGATAGTTTTCCATCAATAGTTCTTGCAGTCCACCCATTATCATCAATAGTACATTGGTATTTACCTGCATTCACCATAGGCTCAATAGTTATAACCATTCCTTCCATGAGCCTTGGGCCTCTTCCTGGCAATCCAAAATGAGGTACTTGTGGCTCTTCATGCATATTCCTTCCTATACCATGGCCTACAAAATCCCTTACAATGGAAAAACCTTCTGATTCCACATAGGTTTGAATAGCATGAGAAATATCTCCAATCCTATTGCCTATTATTGCCTTTTCTATACCAATGTATAAGGCCTTCTTAGTTACATCCAACAACTTCCTTGCTTCGTCAGATATATTACCCACTGCATAACTCCAAGCAGAGTCTGCCAACCATCCGTCTATATTAACTACCATGTCTATGGTTACTATATCTCCATCCTTTAAGGGTTCTTTTCTTGGAAAACCATGACATATTTCATCATTTATGGAAGCACATGTAGCATACTGATATCCTCTATATCCTTTTTGTTCTGGTATTGCTCCATGCTCTCTTAAGTACTCTTCTACAAATTGATCTATTTCATAAGTGCTTATTCCAGGTCTTATCATCTTGGCAATTTCCTTATGAACCTTTGCCAAAAGCTTACCTGATCTTTTCATCTTCTCAATTTCCACTGGTGTTTTAATAAATATCATATTGCTTCATTTCCTTTCTATATACATTATTTTAAGATACACTATTTTAAGTATATTAATGTTTTATGCTTTTATCAACTGATCTTATCAATTGGATAAACCTATCTTCCCCTTTAAGATTATCCAAATCTTTATCCACTTTTATCATATTGATAATATCAGAACTTAATTCTACCGCCTTTTCAAGGTCATCCAATGCTTCTTCTGTTTTGTTTAGCCTTGCATAGCAACAAGCTCTATTGTAATAGAGATACTTGGCCTTTGGATTGTATTCAATTCCTTCAGTTAGCACTTCAATAGCTTTTTCCAGTTGTCCTTCTTCTATGTATATGGCTGACATATTTAAGTATGAATCAGAATACCTGTTATTTCTCTCAATTGACTTTCTATAATATTCAAGGGCTTTTTGGTGATTTCCCAGCTTTTTATAGATAACTCCCATGTTAAATAAGGCCCTAAAGTAATTGGGGTTGATTTCTAAGCTTTTCTTTATCATCTCATAGGCCTTTTCATATTCTCCTCTTTCCTCATAAATAGACCCAATATTATTATATGCCATGAAGTCGTCAGGTTTCATTCTAATTACCTTTTTATAATAATATATGGCCTTTTCATCATCACCTTTTTCGTCATATATATTAGCTATATAAAAGTAAGCTCTATCGTAGTAAGGATCTATTTCTGTTGCTTTAAAATAACATTCTAAGGCTTTGTCCTCATCATTAAGCCTTTCATACATGGTAGCCATGCCGTAGAAAGCTCCAGCTTGAGTTTCATCTATTTCAGTAATTTTTTTATAAGTTAATAAAGCTTGTTCTGGCTTATCCATCTCATCATACAGAATTGCTATATTGTATAGAATCTGTACGGTTTCCTCTGTACTGCCCTTAAATTCTAGTGCCTTGTTGTAAAATTTGACAGCCCTGTCCTTGATGCCATTTAGGTAGGAATTCTCTGCAAGTATTATATAGTTTTTCCTTCTGTCATATCTGCTTAGATGTCTGTTCATCTTTTACACCTCTGAATCTGAATAAGTTTAAAACAATACAATAATAGTTTATCACAAAATCTATTTAAATTATTACTTTATAAAATAAATATATCCAATAAAGCATTTTAACAGTTTATAATACTTTTTTAAAGACCTAATATCTAAGATTAATAAAAAAATAGAGCAGATAATATTCTGCTCTATTATAAACTATACTCACCAATTAACCTATATTGTTTTCCTTCATGCCCAATTATTTCTTTATCAAGCAATTTCCACTTGTTGTTTAGTCCTATTGTCTTAGCCATTTCTTCAAAATAATACATTATTATTCCTGCATCCATTAGATCTGTTTTTCCTTCGTCCATTTCTAACAGCAATATAACCTTATCATTCTTGAGTATAAATCTCCAAGGCTGTTTATTATAATTGGAGGGTGCAAATCTTATGTAGTAGAATAAATCATCAAGTCCTCTGCTCTCAATTTCCTCTAAGGATACTCTATTGCCTAACTCATTCTTAAATACTATCTCCTCAATACTATATCTAGGGCTAGTAGGTTCATCTAAAAAGGGATTTTTGGGTTTGGCATATCCGAAAGCTATTAAGTATCCAATATTTTTGTTTTCTTCTCCTAAAGCAGCAGATTTAATTCCTTTATCAGCATCTTTAACACTAACCCAGCAGCTGCCTAAATTTAACTCATTCAATTTTCCCATTAGTTTTTCTGCAAAATATGAAGCTTCCATAATTGAAAAGTCATTTACCTCTTTCAATCTTACACCAATGTAGTGAGGACTATTGATCATAACTCCTGAATAACCAGCTACTCCCTTTAATAGGTTGTATACTTTTTCTCCATCTCTAAACAATATGAAGTTGAAGTTTTTACCTATGGACTCCTCCTCAAGCTCCTTGAATGTTTCTAATATTTTATCTATAACCTTATCATTAAGCTTTCTATCTTTAAATTCTCTAATAGACCTTCTGTTTTTCAAGAAATTACTCATCAACATGGCCATCATCCTTTCACATTTGTTACTTCATTTATACCACCAATATGCAATTTTAATCTTCTAATTATTTAAAAAAAATGAAGAAACTATTTCCATTAATAAATTCATGAAGTATAGATGAGTAAATATACCGGTTCCTACACCAATTATGATCCCTGCTAAAACATCTGTTGGATAATGAACAGCCAAGTAAATTCTTGATATTCCAACTAACAATGCACATATTATGGCAAACCACGATAGTTGAGGCATATTAAAAGCTATAATAGTTGCTATGGAGAAACTTGCGGAAGTATGGCCTGAAGGAAAGGAATAATCCTTTAAGATGATATTGTATGTATTTAAATCCTTTAACACGTTATAAGGCCTTTCTCTTCCCAATAGCATCTTTAAAGTATAAGTAATCCCCTGACTTACAATTAGTGTTACAGCCGATTCAACTCCTGCTTTTTGAACTCTTTCCTTTCCAAATATAATCAAAGCCAGTGTAAATGAACAAACGAATAAAAGGCTTCCCACATTTGTGTAAATTACCATAAACCTGTCCATAAACTTAGATTTCATGTTTTTGTTTATTAAGTTTATCAGTTTCTTATCAAATAGGCTAAGTACATTTTTCAATTCAATCACCTGCAACAGTCTTTTGTATTATTATAATCTATTATTACCCATATGAAAATCCATTCCATTCATGCTTTTATTAAAATTGAATATATGGTAAATTATATAAGTGAATAATCAGGTAATATACTTTTTTAGGAGTAGGTGTTTACATTATGAACTTAAGCAATGAACAAAAGATGGCCATATCTCACGTCAATGGACCAGCATTAGTTCTGGCTGTTCCAGGAGCTGGAAAAACAACTGTCATAATACATAGAACTGTAAATCTGATACTTAAACACAATGTATCCCCTGATAGGATACTATCCATAACATTTAGCAAAGCTTCCGCCAGGGATATGAAAGAAAGATTCAATAGGCTATATAAAAATACATTTTCACTACCTGTTCACTTTTCAACTATTCACAGCTTTTGCTACAGCTTAATCAAAGAATATGCTTTCAAAAATAACATAAAATATACCTTAATTGAAGATATGGAAAAGGAACTCAATAAGATAAATATAATAAAAAGCATATACCATTCTTTAAATCATGCTATCATTACAGAGGAAAAACTTGAAAACCTGATAAACTACATAAGCTATATAAAAAACATGTTGATTACTCCTGAAGAATTTCTATCTGAATTTAAAACAGACATAAGAAATTTTAAGGAGATATTCTATGAATATGAAAACTACAAAAAAATCAATAGATTGCTTGATTTTGACGATATGCTGACTTTATCCATAGATATTCTCAATATGGACAAGCATCTTCTTAACAAATACAGAAATAAATATGAGTACATACAGGTTGATGAGGGACAAGATGTGTCAAAAGCACAAATGGAAATAATAAAGATATTATCCCATCCAAAGAACAATCTATTTATAGTGGCTGATGACGATCAGTCAATATACAGCTTTAGAGGTGCCTATCCAAAGGGATTGTTTGAATTCAGTAAAATATATAAAGACTGCAAAATATTTTACATGGAACAAAACTACAGGTCAAGCAACAATATCGTATCTGTATGCAATAGGTTCATAAAGAGCAATACTTTAAGATATAATAAAAATATTTTTACAGAAAATCCATTTCTGGAGCCTATTAGCATAGTTAAAGTCAAATCTCCACAGGATCAGTACCTCTTTTTAATAGAAGAGCTGAAAAAACATAGCAATCACAGTGATATAGCTATACTATATAGAAACAACTTATCCTCCATTGGAGTTATTGAGCATCTTGAAAGGAATAATATTGATTTTCATATGAGAGATATGAAATTGAAATTTTTCAACCACTGGGTTTTAAAGGATATAATTGACTTTTTCATGTTGGCAACAGATGGGACAAACATGGCCTCCTTTGAAAACATATACTACAAGATGAAAGGGTTTATATCTAAAAAACAGCTAAACTATATCAAAACATTAAATAGCAGCAGTACTGTGTTCAATCGGCTCCTCAGTATTCCTGGACTTAGTGATTTCTACAGAAATACATTTTTAGATTTGAAACTTGATTTTAAAAAGCTGTCCAAGATGAATCCCTATGAAGGTATTTGGTTTATTGAAAAAAACTTAGGTTATGAAGATTATCTAATGGAAGCCAGCAAAAAATTCTGCTACAACTTTGATACTTTGAAAACCCTAACGGACTATTTAAGGTTAATCGCAAAAAACACTAAGAATATAACTGAATTCATGGAAAGATTAAAGTACTTAGAATTCCTCTGCAACCAATCCAGCAGAGTAAAAAATGGAGTTATACTATCAACTATCCATTCGGCTAAAGGCCTTGAATTTGATAGAGTTTATATGATCGATTTATTTGACGAAGAATTTCCAACCACAAGCAGTATTGACGCCTTTAACAATGGGGAATTTCATCAATTAGAAGAAGAGAGAAGGCTTTTTTACGTAGGGATGACTAGAGCTAAAAATCACTTAATCCTAGTTACAGTAGATAAAAATAGCGAAGGAATTAAACCTTCTAGATTTATTGAAGAGCTGGAAAGATTGTTTCCATCTGAATAAAACAAATGGTTTTTATAACAATATTTTTAACAAAACAATTAAATGATTAATAATTTTTATCAAACTTGGAATAATAAGAGAGAAAATAAACATAAAAAATGTGTTGAAAGAGGAGGTTTATCGTGGCCAAAAAAAATAAATCAGGTAACAACAATAAAAATAACAGCAATTCCAACAAAAATAACAACAATGTAAAAAACAAGAAAGACAACAATAACGACGCTGATGACAACTTATAGGACAAAATTAAAGAACCCTGATATCAGGGTTCTTTAATTTTTATTATATTCTTCCACATTAGTGTAATCTACGCTAAAGAACTCATCTTCTTTCAAAGAAAAAATGTCTGAATCATAAGGCTTTCCTTCTACAGAAATATATACATTTTCCACATTGTAGTAACTGCCAAATGTATTTACTATGCTTTTTAGGACAAGAATTTCATTATCCATATTTGATAACAATTCCTTTGAAAAATCAACTCTAATCAATCCATCTGTTTTATCAAGCTCAAGGGAATTTATGCTTACATCTTCAGCAATAACAGGGAGTAATTCCTCATAACCTGGATTTTTCATGTGTCCTTCAAATATGTCATCTATTTTATCATTTGTATTAAAGTCAACTTCCCTATCAACATAGACAACCTTCATATCAGAAGTAGGATAGTAAAATCTCATGCTTAATTTATATGGATCTTTTGATAAATCCTTTAGAAGAGTTTTAACCTCTATATCATTATCAATATAAATTGAAGCTACATGACCGATATCCTTTACATAATAATCCATCTGTTTTCTGTTTTCTTCATATTGGGTAGTAACTTCTACAGCCTTAAAGGTTTTATAAGGAGTTTCAATATCTACATCAATTCCTGTAATGGTCCTTTTATATCCATCTGGAGTGCTCCAGCTAGTGCCTATCTCTATTGGTTCCTTTAATAGCACATTGTCCACCTGATTATGGGAGTTGAGCTTATTTTCAATGTGGTAAAATTCTTCTTCTCTATATATTTCCCTGATCTCACCATTTTCATATTCCACTACTTTCACTATTACAGTCCCAGGACTTAGAATCTTTATCTGAGCCTTATTTTCTTCTGTGTATTCGATAAAGGTGGTTTGGTTAGCAAACTCATTACCTACTCCTTCGTATGTTTTCTTCAAATTGTTATCAAAAGGATAATAATCTCTAGCTGTTACAATATATTCATTTTTATTCTTTTCATTTGTACATCCTACAATCAATATAATAAGTAAAAATACCAGTATTACATTAGATAATAGCCTTTTCACTATATTTCACCCCATGAAAAATTTTAGGATTAGTCTATTATAATAATTATCTTGTGAAATATAATAAAAAATATGTTACAATATTATAATAATAAATATGCTCCTCTCCAACTGCATAGAAAACCTCGCTACAAACTAGTAGCGAGGTCTTTTTCATATAAAAAAGCTTGTAACTTTTGTTACAAGCTTTAAATGGTGCTCCTTCAGGGACTCGAACCCTGGACACCCTGATTAAGAGTCAGGTGCTCTACCAGCTGAGCTAAAGGAGCTTATTCACTTTACAATCCAATTAATCTGTAGTCTCAGCTCCTGACTACCTTTATATTATACAATCTAACTCCTGCGTTGTCAACAATTCTTTTATAAATTTTTTGTTACACTCTATCCCTACTTCACAAATACAGATCTATTTAAAAATCAAAAATGGAGAAGTTTTTACACTTCTCCGTTGGCTCTTATTTTTAACATCTCCTATCCTTTATAGTTTTCACTTAAGAAGAATAGAGCAATGGTTCCTGGACCTGAATGAGCACCTATAGCACAACCTATATTATTTATGATAAAGCTTTTACATCCGTATTTTTCTTCTATCATATTCCTTAGCTTTAATGCATTTTCCAAATCATCACCATGGCTTATGCCTATAGTTTGTGAGCTCAAATCAGCATCTTTAGCTCTCTCGTCCATTATTTCAAGCATTCTTTTCAATACTTTACCTTTTCCTCTAATCTTTTCAAAGGGGCGTAATTTCCCTTCTTCAGTAACCTCTAAAATTGGCTTCATATTCAATAAACCACCTATAAAAGCCTGTGTTCTGGTAACTCTTCCGCCTCTAAATAAGTACTCTAAATCATCTACTGTAAATATATGTTCAATATGTTCTATGTAGAAATTAAGCATATCTAATATTTCTTCCTTGCTCTTGCCTTCTTTAGCCATCTTAGCAGCCTCATATACTAATAAACCAAAACCTAGGGATGCTGACTTGGAATCCACAATAGTAATATCAAGCTCAGGGTACTTTTCCTTTATTTCATCTCTAGTTATGACTGATGTTTGATAAGTTGCTGAAAGTCCAGAAGAAAAGGCAATATATATAGTGCTTTTGCCTTCTTTAGCTATTTCTTCAAATTTAGATTGAAATACATTTATTGGTATTTGTGATGTCTTATATGCTTTGCCGTTTCTCATATTATCATAAAGAGTTTTGGGCTTTATAGTCACATTATCAAAATACTCTGTATCATCATCTATTACTACAATTGGCATTACATCAATATCATATTCCTTTATTATATCTTCAGGCAAATCACAACCGCTATCGGTTAATATCTTTACTGTCATTAAATCCCCTCCTTTACCTCTCTATATATAATACCTGTTTATAAATAACATTTAAATACTTTCATTGAAATTTCTAGCATATATTTATAAATTCTTAAATAAATTATAGTACATAGATTTTAAGGGGTGGTATCATGAAATTTTTCTTCATCCGCAAAAAAACATTTTATTGGATAATTGGAATTATTTTAGTCCTAATAATTTTAGGTATACTTTATTTTTTCATATAATTTTTTAGTCAATAAAAATAAGCAGATTATTTTTAATGCTGCTTATTTTTTATTGAACTTCAGCTGATAAAATCTGCTTATTAGGTCATCTAGCTCTTCACTGAATTTTAACAGATCTTCTTTGTCTGTATCGTCAATAACCATTTCGTTGAGCTGAATCCTCTTTAACTCTATTTCTTCCATCAGCTCTTCTATCGATAGTCCTCTTCCCATCTAACACATTCCTTTCAACTTTTTTATTAAGGTTATTATTAATATTTGCCAATATAGGCAAAAAATATTAACTCGAAAAATGCCTAAAAATGTAGTTTTTATCTTTTCTCAAGCAATTCCTTATTAATTATACCAATAAGTATTTGTTTTGTGTGTTACAAAAAATTAACTTTATATTTTTGTTGAATTTTTTATGCATAAGATTATTTTATAAAATCCATATGGACTATTAAATATATTAATTTATCCATTAAACATTTTAACTATATTTTTAATAATAATCAAATTTTATATTGACTTTTTCAATTCTACTAAATATCATTTTGTCTTGAGTAGCTTTGCTATAGAAGTATGCAATTTAAGAAAGGAATTCATAGTGAAGAAGAAAAAGGGAGTCTTCAATAGAAAAAAGGAAAGAGAAGTTTTTGTTGCAGTAGATGGGATATCCTTTCATGTGAGTTGGAAATATCGGTTTCCACTAATAGATTATCCAAATAAATAAAAGCAGGTTCATATCAACCTGCTTTTATCAGTACATACACCTTATGAAATTGGACATTGCAATCATTTCTTCCACGTATTCAACATACTGTTCTATGCCCCACTGCTTTAGGATTTCTTCTGTACCAATCCAAACATCTGTCTTTATAGGGATATACTCAAATAGTTCTTCCACGTCCTCATTTATCATCCTTATACATCCATGGGAAATATATTTCCCTATGGAAAAAGGTTCTGCATTTCCATGTATTCCATAGCCCCAGTATTTTTCAGTGGAAAGACCTAGCCATCTCTTGCCTAAGGGGTTTTTAGGATCGCCTCCTCTAACTGGCTTGTACTTTCCTCCCATTCCTCCCCAGTATGGATTTACAAACTTGTTTATTATGGTAAATTTGTAGTTTGGAGTCGGAGAGGAACTCTTACCTAAAGCTACAGGGTACTTTTTGTATACTTCTCCATAGTTATATACTGTTAGTATTTTTTTGTCCTTGTTTATTACTATAAACCATTCCTTCTCCTTTATCTCCTCTGGAACTATATCCACCACTCTTTTGTTCTTCTCTTTCAATGCCTTCATCGTCTGTTCCCCAATAATTCCGTCTACAACCAAATTGTTCTCTGCCTGAAACCTAAGTACCAAATTCCTCTGCTCCAATATGTTGGCATTATATCCTTTGCTTATATATTCTTCCAACAAAACCTCCTTTTCATTGGTTTCGGCTAATACTGCCTGTGAAAAGATCATAAGGAATACTATTATTCCTATAACAAATGATAACCTGTTAAATGCCATCGTAGAAAACCCCCTCTCTATATACTATTCAAAAGGG
>ENA-OWOZ01001447-OWOZ01001447.1-bioreactor-metagenome-genome-assembly--contig:-NODE-1447-length-21737-cov-3.893121_pt1 | contig 21737 bp, 17 predicted proteins | sample MGYA00238140_ERZ651804 | MGnify/ENA primary metagenome ERZ651804 (study PRJEB26910, sample SAMN07631232) | bioreactor metagenome | isolation source: Switchgrass digestor | place: USA: Dartmouth... | reverse complement strand
TGATGATTACCAATAAATGTTCTACTGATCATCAATACATTTTATGAATACTCATGGTTGTACTTAAAATAGATTTATTATAAAACTGATTATTAAATAACTAAAGAATATGTGAGGTCAACAATGAAGATACGAAAACCAGATTATTTTGATAAGTTTAAATGTATAGCAAGTAAATGTGAAGATACATGCTGTGCTGGATGGGGAATTGTAATTGATGATAAATCCTATAAGTACTATTTGTCTGTAGAAGGTAAATTTGGAGAAGAATTGAGAAGCAAAATAATAAGGGAAGATGGAGAAAATATCTTCCAATTGAAAGGAAATAGATGTTCATTTTTAAATAATGATAATTTATGTGATATCTATAATAATCTAGGCCAAGAGGCTCTTTGTCACACCTGCAAACAATATCCACGCTTTTCAGAAGAATTTGGAAGTTTACGTGAAATCGGAATATCTTTATCTTGTCCCGAAGCAGCAAGAATAATACTAGGCCAAACTAGTAAAACAGAATTTAAATTAAGTGATTATAAAGAAGAAGTTAATAATTATAATGATATTAATGCAATGCTTTATATTAACTTATTGCAATGCAGAAAAATAGTTTTAGATCTTCTCCAAGATAGAAATTTAGATATAAAGATTAGAGCTGCTTTATCCCTGGTATTTATAAATGAAATTCAAGAACAAATAGATAAAAATAATATTAATGGAATAAAAAGTATTAAAGATAAATATTTAAATAAATATTTAAATAAATCATTAATTAATAAAATAATAAATAGCTTTGCTGTATATGAAAGAAAAGAAGATAAAAAATATATTTATATAAAAGAACTTTTTAAGATTTTCAAAGATGAATTAGAACACATTACTTATGATCCTTTATCCTTAGAAAAGGGATTACAATACTTCTGGCAAAGTAAAGAAGATAAAGAGGTTTATTTAAAAATAAACACTGATTTTAATAATTATTATAAAGAAGAAAATTATCAGTTTGAGCAAATTTTAGTTTACTTTACATATAAATACTTTTTAAAAGCAGTTTTTGATTATGATCTTATAGGGAAAATGAAGATTTCCATAGTAAGTACAATTATGATTAAAGAATTATGTGCCATAAGATTTTTTGAAAACAAGGAATTTACCTTTAAAGATTTAGTAGATATAGCTCATACTTATTCTAAAGATATTGAACATTCAGAAGAAAATGTAGAAAAATTACAGGAATTATTTGAAACGAATAAGAATTTTACCATAGATAAATTATTAACCGTACTTTTGAATTAATAATATTTAATTTTCTGCAAATTATCATATACAAATATATTGGATAACTTTATAAAATGAAAATCGAGGTAAAATACTATGAGTAGATATTCTGCTGAAGAATTAAAAAAAGCACTACAAGTTGTTTCTTCAACTATTAAAAACTGTGAAAAAATACAGCCAAAGTTTGATAAGGGAACTGCTCAGCATACCCTATTAAAAAATAGAATAAAAGCATTGTATATTTCAAAAGCACTAATATTAAAAGAATATGTTACAGATAAATACGCCAAAGAAGAATTAATCTGAAATAAACTATACATATAAAAGGAGTGGTACAAATGAAAATTGCAATTGCAGGAGCAGGAGCTATGGGAAGTAGATTTGGAATAATGCTTCAAAAAGCTGGAAATGATGTAATACTAATTGATACCTGGACAGATCATGTAAATGCTATTAAAAAATTCGGATTAAAAGCTAATTTTAATGGTGAAGATATTGTAGAAAAAATTCCAATTTTCTTTCCTGAGGAAGTTCAAGAGTATAAGGACAGTATAGATGTTGTAATACTTTTTACAAAAGCGATGCAATTAGAAAGTATTTTAAAGTCAATAAAACCTATATTAAAAAAAGACACTAAAGTTCTATGCTTATTAAATGGATTAGGCCATGAAGATACTATTGAAAAATACATTGATAAGAAAAATATATTACTAGGTAATACAATTTGGACAGCCTCAATAATTGGACCTGGTGAAGTGAAACTTTTTGGTGATGGCGAAGTAGACCTTCAAAATGTGCATCCTGCCGGAAAAGAAATTGCTCTAGAAATAGTAAAAATTCTTAAAGATGCAGGCTTAAATGGTAATTATAGAGAAAATGTAAAATATTCTATATGGAGAAAGGCTTGTTTAAATGGTGCTATTAATGGAATATGTACTATTTTAGATACTAATATTATGAGCTTTGGTGCAACAAAGGTAAGTAGCCAAATAATAACTACAATCATAAATGAATTTGCTGCAGTTGCAAAAGTAGAAAGTATTATTCTTGATGTTGAAGAAATAAAAGAACTAATAATATCTACCTATGATCCAAATAAAATAGGAAGCCATTATCCATCGATGCATCAAGATCTAATTCAAAATAAACGTCTTACCGAAATTGATTATATAAATGGTGCAGTGTTCCGAAAGGGGAAAAAATATAATATTCCAACACCTTATTGCCAATTAATCACAGAACTAGTTCATGCAAAAGAAGAAATTTTAGGAGCAAAATAAATATTTAAATTAATAAAATACCAAATGCCCTACAAAATGACTATCTTAATATCTATTTTATAGGGCATTTTATTATTACTTAATTCAAGGCTTATTTCTTTTTATGAAATTATTTTTATAGTATAATAATATAGAATCTATTTAAGAAAGTATATTTTAAATTAAGTATTGCGAGGTATAAAATATGTTAACTCCAATGATGAGACAATATTTAGAAATAAAAGAAAATTATAAGGACTGTATACTATTTTTTAGATTGGGTGATTTTTATGAAATGTTCTTTGAAGATGCTAAAATAGCTTCAAGGGAGCTAGAATTAGTTTTAACCGGCAGAGATTGCGGTCTTGAAGAAAGGGCTCCTATGTGCGGTATTCCTTTTCATGCAGCCTCATCCTATATAGCAAAACTTATTAGCAAGGGCTATAAAGTAGCAATTGGAGAACAGGTAGAAGACCCTGCTACTGCAAAGGGAATAGTTAAAAGAGATGTTATTAAGGTTATTACTCCTGGTACATATATAGAAAATAATGAAGATAGTGAATATAAAAATACTTACTTAATGTGTATAGTAGAAGAGAATGGTCATTATGCCATAGCTTCTTCAGATATATCCACTGGTGAATTTAAAGTTACAAGCTTTAAAGCTGCTTTATCAAGCTTATTAGATGAAATAACTAAAATTTCACCTAAAGAAATCATTGTAGACTTAAATATAAAGGAAGAACTATTAAAGGAAATAAAATCTATAACTTCAGCCTTAATTACAAGGAGAGATATTTCTAAAAATATATGCAGTGATGAAGAACTCCTAAATCAATTTTCAGAAGTATGTGTTGCTAATTTAAATGATTTATCAAAAACTGTATCTAAGGTTTTACTAAAATATATATATGATACTCAAAAGATAGCCTTAACTAATATTAATCTTTTAGAGTATTACGATATAGTTAACTATATGACTATAGATGGTAACTCAAGAAGAAATTTAGAGCTTACGGAAAATCTTAAGGAAAAATCTAAAAAAGGCAGCTTGATTTGGGTATTAGATAAAACTGCTACTTCTATGGGCGGAAGAGCAATAAGAAAATGGATAGAAGAACCCCTAATAGTAAAGTCTGAAATAGAAAAAAGACTAGAAGGAGTGGAAGAACTATATAACAATGCCTACTTTAATGAAGACTTAAGAGATTTACTTAAGGAAATTTATGATATAGAAAGAATAGTAGGTAAAATATCAAATAAGAATGTAAATGCTAAAGATTTAATTTCCTTAAAATGCTCTTTAGAGAAACTTCCAGGTATTAAAAAGCATTTATCGGATGCAACTTCGGCTATCTTAAAAGAATGGCATAAAGATTTAGATGAATTAACAGATATTAAAGATCTTTTATCTAAAGCCATATTAGATGATCCATCTATTAATATAAAAGAAGGTAATATTATAAAAGATGGTTTCAACCAAGAAGTTGATAGCCTAAGAACTGCCAAACTTCATGGTAAGGAATGGATAGCTGCTCTAGAAAATAGAGAAAGAGAATTTACAGGTATTAAATCTTTAAAAGTTGGTTACAATAAAGTATTTGGTTATTATATAGAAATATCAAAAGCTAATTATGATGCTATTCCAGAGGGAAGATATATAAGAAAGCAAACATTGGCTAATGCAGAAAGATTTATAACTCAAGAATTAAAGGAAATGGAAGATAAGATCCTAGGTGCTGAAGAAAAACTGGTTACTTTAGAGTATAACTTATTTGTAGAAATTAGAGATACAATTGAAAAGGAGATTCCAAGACTTAAACAAAGTGCTAGAATTATCGGTGCCCTAGATGCCTTATCTACTCTGGCAGTTGTTGCTGTAGAAAATGATTATGTTAAACCTAGTATAAATGAAGAAGGTATTATAGAAATAAAAGAAGGAAGACATCCAGTAGTAGAAAAAGTTATTGGTAAAGGTGAATTTGTATCTAATGATACTTTTTTAAATCAAAAGGATAACAGATTGCTCTTGATAACCGGTCCAAATATGGCTGGTAAATCTACCTATATGAGGCAGGTAGCCCTTATAACCCTTATGGCACAAATAGGCTCCTTTGTACCAGCAAAATCTGCTAATATTTCTATTTGCGATAAGATATTTACAAGAATAGGGGCTTCAGATGATTTGGCAGGCGGAAAATCTACCTTTATGGTTGAAATGTGGGAAGTATCTAATATCCTTAAAAATGCAACTTCAAAAAGTTTAGTATTGTTAGACGAGGTAGGAAGAGGAACCTCTACTTATGACGGATTAAGTATAGCTTGGTCAGTAATAGAATATATATCTAAAAACAATAAATTAAAATGTAAAACTTTATTTGCAACTCACTATCATGAATTAACTAAACTGGAAGGTGTCATAGAAGGTGTTAAAAATTATTCTGTTGCTGTCAGCGAAATTGATGATAATATAATCTTCCTAAGGAAGATAGTAGAAGGTGGAGCAGACCAATCTTATGGAATTGAAGTTGCAAAACTTGCAGGTCTACCTCAAGAAGTAATAAATAGAGCAAAGGAAATTCTAACTAACTTAGAAAATTCTTCAACCAATAATTCAATAGAACTTACTGCTCTTAAGGAAGCAGCTATTGATAAAACTGAAAATACTAATACTTCTATGGATACTATAGAAACTAAAATCGAAACTATAACAAATGATAAATTAGAAAATACTATAACTATAGATTCTAAAAATAAGAAAAAAAACGTAAATGAACTTGTTGATTATCAAATAGATTTTACAATGATAGAAAAAGATAATTTAATAAATTCAATTGCAGATATAGATATTATGTCCCTTACTCCCCTAGACGCAATGAATATGTTGTATAAATTAACTTTAGAAGCTAAAAGATTAAAATAACTATACCATATAGAACTGAACACTATTATTAAGCTTCAAGCATTAGCTCCGTTTAAAATAATAGGAGGTGTAAAAGTATGAAAAGAATAAATTTATTAGACGAAAATACCTCTAATAAAATAGCTGCCGGAGAAGTTGTAGAACGTCCTTCTTCAGTAGTAAAAGAATTAATAGAAAATTCAATAGACGCAGAAGCTAAGAATATTACAATAGAAATAGAAGAGGGTGGTATTGGCCTTATAAGAATAATTGATGATGGTATTGGTATCCATAAGGATGATGTTAGAAAGGCTTTTTTACCTCATGCAACCTCTAAGATAAAAACTGTTGAAGATATATACTCAATAAATTCCTTAGGCTTTAGGGGAGAAGCCTTAGCTTCTATAGCAGCTGTTTCAAAAGTTCTACTAAAAACAAAAATAGATGGTGAAGAATTTGGAACAGCAATTTCCATTGAAGGTGGAGAAATCAAATACACAAGTGAAATAGGAACTAATAAGGGTACAATAATAGAAGTAAGGGATCTTTTTTATAATGTTCCTGCAAGATTAAAATTTTTAAAATCAAGCGCTAGAGAAGCTTCCTTAATTAACGATATTGTTAATAGAATAGCCTTATCTCATCCTGATATATCTTTTAAAATATATAATAACGGTAAGAAAGTTCTTCATACCTATGGTACAGGAGATTTAAAGGATGTAATTAGAACAATTTATGGTAAGAAAATAAGTGATGAGATAATATACTTTGAATCTATGGGAGATGATATCTCTATATACGGATACATAGGAAAAGAGGAAATCGCAAGGGGCTCTAGAAATAATCAAAGTATTTTTGTTAATGGAAGATATATAAAAAATAAAACTATTGTAGCAGCAGTAGAAAATGCCTTTAAGTCTTTTTCTACAGTAAATAAGTTCCCTTTCTTTGTTTTATTCATAAATGTATATCCAGAGTTTGTAGATGTAAATATACATCCAACAAAGGCAGAAATAAAATTTAAAGAAGAAAGAGGAGTATTTAAAAAAGTCTTTGATACTGTACATAAATCCCTAAAAGACGATGTTTTTAATGATTTCTTTATACCAGAAGAAGAAAAGATAAAAACTGATGTTGAGGAAGAGAAAATACAAGAAATAAGCTTTAATATTGAATTTATTGATAAGGTAAAAGAAGCTCCCTCTTCTAATAACTTATCTTATATCGATATAAAAAAAGAAGAGGAAATATATCAAAACCTGAAATCTTTAAAAGAAGAAGGAAAACTTAATTTAAAAGCAAATATAAATAATAGTAGCAGTTTTAATCAAAATGTTATAAGAGAAAATAATATAAATTCAGATATAAGTAATGAAGCTATAAAAGAAGATGCTCAATTTAGGTCAGTTAATAATAAAACTCCTAAATTCCCTCCTTTAAAGATAATCGGTCAATTTAATAAGACCTATATTTTGGCTGAATATGATGAAGTACTATATATGATTGATCAACATGCAGCTCATGAAAAAATACTTTTTGAAAAGTACTTAAAAAGTATAGAAGAAGGAGATATAATAGTACAAAAACTATTAGTTCCTGCCCTAATAGATTTAACTACTGATGACTATATATATTATGAGGAAAATGCTTCAGTATTTGCTAAAGCTGGTTTTACCGTTGAAAATTTTGGCGGAAATACTATAGCTTTAAAAGAAGTACCTTACTTTGTAGGAAAATTAGATCCTAAAAATTTATTTATAAATATATTAGATAATATAAAATCCTTAGGTAGTGGTAAAACCACAGAAGTTAAATATAATAAAATAGCAACAATGGCTTGTAAAGCAGCTGTAAAAGCAAATGATTCATTAACTACTATAGAAATGGAAAAATTAATAGATGATTTAAGATATATAGATGATCCTTTTCATTGTCCTCATGGAAGGCCGGTAATAATTAAATTTACTAATTACGAGCTTGAGAAAAAATTTAGAAGAATAGTATAAGGTGATTATATGAAAGATAAATTACTAGTCCTAGCAGGTCCAACAGCTGTTGGTAAGACAGAACTATCTATAAAATTAGCTAAAACCCTAAATGGAGAAATAGTATCAACTGATTCAATGCAAATTTATAAACATATGGATATTGGTTCTGCAAAAATATCAAAAGAGGAAATGCAGGGCATAAAGCATCATATGATAGATATTATAGATCCTTCAGATAAATTTACCGTTTCCGATTATAAAAATATGGCAACAAAAGCCATCGAAGATATTCTATTAAGAAAAAAAGTACCTATTTTAACTGGAGGTACTGGACTATATATAAATTCCGTAACTTGCAAGATGGATTTCACAGAAGCTGATAGTGATGAAGAATATAGAAAAGAATTAGAAAGTTTAGCAGAAAAAAAGGGTAATGAATTTATTCATAATATGCTTAAAGACATAGATCCTATAAGTTATAAAGAAATCCATTATAATAATAGAAAAAGGGTAATTAGAGCTTTGGAGGTATATAAGCTTACAGGTAAAGCCTTTAGTTCCTTTAACGCTGGGGAAGAGTTCTATAAGAGTAAATATAATATAAAATATTATGTACTAACTATGGATAGGATTAAATTATATGAAAGAATAAATAAAAGAGTAGATATTATGATTGAATCAGGCCTGCTAGAGGAGTGCATAAAACTTAAAAATATGGGGTATAATTCTTCTATGCAATCAATGCAGGGTATCGGTTATAAAGAAATATTTTACTACCTAGAAAATAAAATCACATTAGAAGAAGCCATAGAAATGATAAAAAAAGGAACACGAAATTATGCAAAAAGACAGTTAACTTGGTTTAGAAGAGATCCAAGAGCAATTTTTATTAATAAAGATTTATTTAATAATGATGATGAAATCTTAGAATATATATTAAAAGATTTTGAATCTTAATTTTATAAAATTTATGGAGGTTATATTTATGGTAAAACAACAACAAAATAATTTACAAGATATTTTTCTAAATGGAGCAAGAAAAAATAAAATTCCTGTGACTATCTATTTATCAAGTGGTTTTCAATTAAAGGGATTAGTTAAAGGTTTTGACAGCTTTACTGTAGTGTTAGAAACTGACGGAAAACAAATTCTAGTTTATAAACATGCTATAACAACAATAACACCTGCAACTCCAATATTATTTAAAAATAAATCTGAAGAGTAGGATATTCCTACTCTTTTATAATAGCCTTTGAAAAATTTATAAAATATGTTAATATGATAATTATGTAATAATATTATTTATAGAGGGGAGAGTTTACATAATTTATTTTATGTAATAATTTGTATGTTAAAAGTAACTGAAGAATTAATGATGAAAAATTATAAAATTAAGCCTGCAACTTTAGAACTTTATAAACAAGCTCTAAAGGATGTTAGGGAAGTTTTTGAAGCTTATGATGAAATAAGAGAATATAATCAAATGAAAGTTTTAAGAGCTTTACAAGAAGAAAGAATAAGCGAAGCTCATTTTACTAATTCCTCAGGCTATGGCTATGATGATATCGGAAGAGATTCCTTAGATAAAGTATATGCTAGAGTATTTAACACTGAAAGTGCATTAGTAAGACCACATTTTGTTAATGGAACTCATGCTTTAGGTTGCGCTCTAATGGGAAACTTAAGGACAGGAGATACAATGGTATGTATTTCAGGAACACCTTACGATACGCTTCATAATGTGATTGGTATAAGCGGTAAAGAAAACATAGGATCCTTAAAGGAATATGGTGTCAATTACAAACAAGTAGATTTAAAAGATGGAAAATTTGATTTTGATAAAATAAAAGAAACCTTATTAGAAGATAAGAACATAAAGCTTGTACATATTCAAAGAAGTACCGGTTATGGATGGAGAAATTCTTTTTTAGTAAGGGAATTAGGAGAAATTATAAAATTTATAAAAGACATAAGAAATGATATTATTGTCTTTGTAGACAACTGTTATGGCGAGTTTATTGATACTATTGAACCAACAGATGTTGGCGCAGATTTAGTGGCTGGATCTTTAATTAAAAATATAGGTGGAGGCATTGCACCAACAGGAGGATATATCGCAGGTAAGGCTAAATACGTTGAACAGGCTGCTTTTAGATTAACCGTTCCTGGTATAGGAGGAGAGTGTGGTTCTACTTTCGGTGTTATGAGACAATTATACCAAGGCTTATTTTTAGCTCCTCATATTGCTATGGAAGCTGTTAAAGGTGCTGTATTCTGTTCAAAAATTATGGAACTAGCTGGTTTTGAAGTATTACCTAAATATAATGAAAAGAGAAGTGATATAATTCAAGCAATTAAGTTTAAGGATAAAGAAAAATTAATTCAATTCTGCAAGGGAATTCAAAAAGGTTCTCCTATAGATTCTTTTGTAGAATGCGAACCATGGGCAATGCCAGGTTATAATGATGAAGTTATAATGGCTGCTGGAGCTTTTATACAAGGCTCTTCAATAGAATTATCAGCTGATGCCCCAATTAGAGAACCATACATTGCATATCTTCAAGGAGGACTTACCTTCGATCATGCCAAAACAGGAATATTGATAGCATTAAATAACATTATATAAATATAAAAAGCTGCTTAATTGCAGCTTTTTTAATTAATATAATCATATATTTCTATATTAATATCTTCAGAATATTTTGCAGTATACAAAATAGCATAAAACAAGTAAGAAACAGCTTTTATAGTAGATGCTGAAATAAAGGCATATAAGTAAATATTAAATCCATTTACTACAAAATAGATTATTGGAAGCAGAGATAATATAATAACCGGTATTAATAATGAGAACACAATTCTGCTTTCATTAATCCTTTCTTTAGATCTTACCTTTGCTGAAAAAACTCTTAAATAAACTTTAATATGATCTTCTTGAAAAGCTTTTGGAAGAAACATAGTACTTAAAAAAATAAATAAGTATCCTAAAACAAAATACATAAAAACAAGTATAAATATAAACTTTATACCAACAATAATAAAGTCATTTAAAAAGTCATCAACTGATGGAAATAGTAAATATCCAAGACCAAAAGCAAAAATACAAGCTGTTATAACTCTAAATAATAGTATAATAAAATTATATTTATTCTTAGGAATATTACTTTCATCTATTTGTAAATTTTTTTCATCATCTATTAGATTATTTTTTCTATAAAAGGTAATTTTCAATGTACACCTCCAAAAAAATAAGAGTCATATATTATAATATGACTCTTATCAAATTAATATGCTTAATAGGCTCTAAATAATCCTACTAATTTACCAAGTATAGAACAATCCTTAACAATAATAGGTTCCATAGTATCATTTTCAGGTTGAAGTCTTATATGCCCATCTTCTTTATAGAATCTTTTTATAGTAGCATCGTTTTCTATCAATGCTACAACTATATCACCGTTTTGAGCTGTTGCAGTTCTTTCAATTATTGCATAATCACCATCATGGATCCCTGCATTAATCATACTATCTCCAGTAACTCTTAACATAAACAATTCATTATTATGTTTAATATAATCTAATGGAATAGGAAAGGTATCTTCTATGTTTTCCGTAGCCAAAATAGGCATTCCAGCCGTAACTCTTCCAACTAAAGGCACATTAAGCATTTCTTTTTTATTAAGAGTATTCTCTATAATTTCTAATGCCCTAGGTTTAGTAGGATCACGTTTAATTAATCCTTTTTTTTCAAGTCTTCTTAAATGGCCGTGAACAGTAGAAGTTGATTTTAAATTAACAGCTTCACATATTTCTCTAACGGAAGGAGGATAACCTTTAGCTTCAGTAAATATTTTCAAAAATTCATAAATTTCCAATTGTTTATCTTTGAGTTCGTCCATTATTAACACCTCGCTTTGAAAATATTATATCATACAATAAGTTTAATATCAAACTTACGTTCTATTAAAATGATATTTCCATTAAAATATATTACATTAAAATATATTAATTGATATGATATAATCTATTTGTTATAATATAACTTATGTAAAAATAACATAGGTATAGGTGGTGTTAATCATGAATTTAAACAAATATACTGAAGATGATTATTGTGATATATATCCTAACAGAATTTGTGATAATTGCGGGGATTGTTTAAAAGAATACGGAGTAGATTTAAGAGCTATTAAAATAGAAGATATTGCTAAAACAGTTGAAGAAAATGAGTTTTTAGAGAAAGAATTTCAAGAAGTATTGGGGACAATAAAGGAAGAAAAAGAAAACTTTGAAGTAGAAACAGGAACTTTTATCGATGACAGCTATTCTTATATAAAAGAAGGCTATATAGATCATAATTATATCGATGCTTTTGATAAAGTAGAATATATTGATGATTTAGATATTTTTGTAGAAGGAGATTTTGAAGAATTAACTGAAGAAGTTTACCCTGGATTTAGAAAATATAAAGGATAAATTATTATTGAATTATCTAAACAAAATAAAGAACACAAGCAAAGAATTTTTTGCATGTGTTCTTTATTTATAATTTTGATAATGGATTAGATTTAATTGCATCTCTTAAAATTTCATCGTCAACGTGGGTATAAATTTGTGTGGTAGAAATATTCTCATGTCCTAAAATACTTTGTAAACTTCTTATATCAACATTACCATGCTTGTACATTAAAGTAGCAGCAGTATGCCTTAACTTGTGCGGAGTATACTTAGTATAATCAAGTCCAGCCTTTTGTATGTGTTTTTTTACCAGTAATTCAACAGTCCTTTTGTTTATTGGCTTAAAACGGGAGGAGAGTAGTAAGTACTCTTTTGCATCACCTACACATTTTGTATCATCTCTAACTTTCATATAATTATTTATAGCCTTCAAGCAGGCATCGTTTAAATAAACCGTTCTTTCCTTATTTCCTTTACCTATAATACTCAAAGTATCTCCTTTAATCTTATTAATTTTAATACTGCAAAGTTCTGATAAACGTATACCACAATTTAAGAATAAAGTTAGAATACAATAATCCCTATAATAATTCTTATCAGTTGGATCTAGGCTATTAAGTAGTTTCAAACTTTCATCAAGAGTTAGATATATTGGATGTCTTTTATTAATTTTTGGTGATTCAAGTTCTAAAGCTGGATTATAATCAATAATTTTAGCTTTGTTTTGCAAGAATTTAAAATATGCCTTTAAAGTTGCAACTTTTCTAGCTCTAGCATGATATCCATTATCTCTTTGTTTTTCTGTATAAGATAAAAAGGCATATAAATCAGTAAGCTTAATTTTTCTAATAAAATCATTACCAATATCTTTAAGATTAATTTCAGCTTCATAATCTTGAACTAATCCTTTATATAGTTTTAAAAATCTAAAAAACAAACTTAGGTCTATTTCATAACCATTAATTGTATTTATCGATTTTCCTTTTATTGTTTCTAAATAATTTAAAAAATCAACAACACTTTCTGGTAAATTTTTAATTTCAACTGGTTCAACGCCATACTTAGATAGGATATAATTATTACTTGAATTAATTTTTTCAGCAGAATTGATCTCTATTTTTGAACTATTTTTCTTAGCAATTTTTTTCGCTTTTTTTATACTGCGATTAAGACCCAGATCTTTTAGCCAAATCTGAATATTTCTTACCCCTGTATTATATATAGTTGCAAGCTGTGTAGTAGTCAACTTATGAATAACCGTCAACTTAAATATATCTTCAATTATAGGCTCATAAACTTTTTCTGTATTAAGCTTTTTATATTCATCATAAACTTTTTTTAATTTATTTAATTCTTTATCTGACAATTTCACCTGCAAAAGCGACATTATATCTTCTGAATAAGAATAATTTTTATATTTATTATTTTTCGCATTCAAATTCATGTTTTTTACACCTCCGAAATGCTCATTAAGCCTTGATTTTATTATATCATAGACATTTTTATTTTTCAACATAACGAATTTCACTAAATGTATATTTAGCGAAATAAATCTTGTGTATTTTATATTAAAACTTACCTAAATTAATAAAAAATCTAATATAACTAATATATAAATAGATGTTTTTTATATTATTTGACATAAAGACTTATATATTTTAATAGTTCTTATAAAAAATTAATTTTATAAGACATTCTATGTAATATTGTAATTTATAAGAATATTTTATTAATTTTTGCTATAAAAATTTTTTGTATATTTATGTTCACATTTTTATCCACTGGTGTTACTATTTATGATTTTATTAAATTCTCTAATAGTAATGATTTATAATAATTCAATAAATTTTTTATTGAATTATAAAATATATTTTTTATAAATTTTAATTGAATCAATTTATTAAATGTCATCAAATATAATTTTAAATTTAAACATAATAAATATTATGTAAAGTACTTTCTTTATTATCATAAAAGTAATTTATTTCTTAAAAACTCTAAATTAAATGATTGATTTTATCATTTAATTTAGAGTTTAACTTTTATATATTTAAATGTATTCTATCTCATAAGTTATATTGTTAAATTTTTCTCTTACTTCTTTTACCTCATCAACTTCTATTTCTTCAATTATATTTTTTAGATATTTACTTTTATATCCATTTATAAAAATAACATTCTCTTCTTTATACAGTTTAAATTTTTCGCTATTTAAATTTAGAAGCTTTATTTTAGGTTTCTTTCTTATATTAAACCAATTTTTTTCAAAATATTTATTAATTTCACTAGCATTTAAATTCTCAAAAGAATTAGTTATATATAATATAGTTTCAGGTATATCATTTAAACTTATATTTTTTCTTAAAATTGTAAATAACAGAAGATCCAAAGCTTCGAATAACTTACCTTTTTTATTATTTGTAGATTTTATTGCCTCTATGTCCTTAAACAAATCTTCTCCATTAATTTTTTTAAATTTTGGATAATCTTCAAAGTAGATATAGTAATTTTTAAATCCGCTTGAATTTAAATTTTTATATATAAGAAACATCATTATAAATACATAAATATACTTTTTAATTTTGCTTTCTTCTGTTATTGCATTTACAACCAAAGTATCATCTTTTGTGTAACTCTTAATACTTTTTAAATATTTATTAAATAATTTTATATTTAAATCTTTTTCTTCCTTTGAAGTTCCAATATTATTATATAATTCAATAATTATTGGTAAAGGGTCTTTTAATACAAAATCATCGCTATATAAATATTCTTTAAAATATATTAGATCTTCTTTTAAAAATAAATTTTTATATCTTATTATCTTCCTTAAACTAATTTCTTTATAATTTATATTATCATATCTTTTTAAGCTTAAATTTTTTTCTAAAACCCCTATTCTTTCTCTTAAAAAAGATAAAAGTTTTCTATATTCCTTACTTGAATAACCCAAACCTAATCTTGTCTCTAAAGCTAATTTTCTTGCTTCTTCAGAAGATGTATTTTCTGATTTTAGCCACTTTCCTAAATTTGAGGGCTTTTCAGCAATTATATCTTTTGATATTTGATCTCTAAACAATTCTATAACATTCTTTTGTAAAGAAGTATTAAATAAGGCATATAGATCATCATATCTTCCATACTTTGGTATTAATAATAAATTTTTTAAAATAAAATTCGGGTTAGTTTCAGCAAGATATCTTAATAGCACCTTAAAAATTCTTCTTTCTCCAAGACCATTAATTTTATCACGAATAAATATAAAAAGCTTTAGAGCCTCTTTATATTTATAATTAATACATTTTACAAATCTTGCTATTATCCTGCTCTCTTCTTCTTTTCTAATAATATTAATATTATCGATAAAATCATATAATGGATTATCCTCTGATAAAACATCCTCTCCCAGATCTATTTCTGAGAGTTTTATCATTTCATTTCTAAATTTAATTAATAAATTATCCATGCAAATTTCCTTTCATAATATTTATATACAAGACACATTATTAAATAGCTGTTAGTGCCTAAAAATACTAGATACAATTTTTTATCAGCTGTTAGTATCTCATTTAAATATTATGTTATTGTAATCCTTTTTAGACTATTAAAATTTAAGTTTTTACTTAATATAAAATTCTTTTGATTAAAGATTATCATTTTTATATTCCTCTATACGCCTGTTTAACTCTTCTAAGTATTCAAGTCTTTCATATTTATATAAAAGTTTTTCTTCCAATTCTTCCTTTTCAGCTAATAATTCATTTAATAGACCATAATTACTTGAATTTTCATTCATCTTTTTATCTATTTCCTCTATATTTTTTTCCAAGTCTTCAATATCAAAGTAAATAGTTTCAAATTCTTTTTGTTCCTTATAGCTGAATTTAGGCTTTGATGCTCTTTTATTATCACCATTCTTCTTAGTTTTTTCCTTCTTAACTGTCTTATCATCTTCTTTCGGTTGAATTATAAACCTTTCTTTAGCAATTAAATAATCACTATAGTTACCAACATATTCCCTTATACATCCTTTACCTTCATAAGCAAGAATCTTATTACATAATCTATCTAAAAAATATCTATCATGAGAAACAATAATAACAACACCTAAATACTCATCTAAAAAATCTTCAAGAATTTTTAGTGTTTCAATATCTAAATCATTTGTAGGTTCATCAAAAATTAATAAATTAGGAGATGACATTAAAACTCTTAACAAATGAAGCCTTCTTCTCTCCCCTCCAGATAACTTCCCAATAGGAGTATATTGCATAGTTCCGTCAAATAAAAATCTTTCAGCTAATTGGGATGCTGTTATATATTCACCTTTTTCGGTTGGTATATATTCAGCAACTTCTTTAATATAATCTATAGCCCTCATATTTAAATCCATCTCTGTATCATCTTGACTAAATAAACCTATTTGGACTGTATCTCCAATTTCTATGGTTCCACTATCAGGCATGATTTTATTAGTAATTAAATTAACTAATGTAGTTTTGCCTACCCCATTAGGCCCCACAATTCCTATTCTATCTTCTTTCGTAAATATATAGCTAAAATCATTAATTATAATATTATCTTCATATTTCTTAGATATATTATTTATCTCAATAATTTTCTTGCCAAGTCTTTTACCGATGAAAGGTATATCAATTTCTGTATTTATTTCAGTATATTCTTCCTTTACTAACTCCTCAAATCTTTGAAGCCTTGCTTTTTGTTTTGTAGTTCTCGCTTTTGCCCCTCTTCTCACCCACTTTAACTCTTTTAAAATAAGCTTTTGTCTTTTCTCTTCTCTAGAAGCTTCAATTTGTAATCTTTCAGCTTTCTTTTCTAGATATTTACTATAATTACCGTTGTAGGAATGTAATTCTCCTCTATCCAATTCTATAATTCTATTTGTTACCCTATCTAAAAAATATCTATCATGAGTAATCATAATTAAGGATCCTTTTCTATTATTTAAATATTCTTCAAGCCATTCGATAGAATCAGAATCTAAATGATTAGTAGGTTCATCCAGCACAAGCAAATCACACGGAGCGATTAATGAAGAAGCTAAAAAAACTCTTTTCCTTTGCCCTCCAGATAATTCCCCCATTTTTTTATTAAAGTCCTTAATCCCTAATTTAGTTAATATTGTTTTTGCATTGCTTTCTAAATCCCAAAGATTCATTGTATCTATTTGGCTTTGCAATTCTATTAATTTATCACTTAAATATGAATTTTCTTTTATTTTTTCTAAAAGATCTTCATATTCCATAAGGAGTTTCATTTCCCTTGAATCACCTTTGAATATTTGTTCTAAAATCGTATCATCTTCACTATATTCAGTATTTTGTGCTAAATATTCTATTCTTACATTCTTCCCCTTAATTATATTTCCGTCAAAAAACTCTTCCCTACCAGCAAGTATTTTTAATAAAGTAGATTTTCCAGCTCCATTTAAACCAATTAATCCAATCTTATCGCCTTCACTTATACTTAAATTTATGTTATTTAATAATACTTTTTCACTATAACTTTTACTTATATTTTCTAATGTAATTAAATTCATTCTCTTCTCCTTACTATTTATATTTATATACTCATTTTAATTAAAAAGAAGATTTTGTACAACTCTTTGCACTAAAAAAGAGCTGTTTATACAGCTCTTTCTGAAACTTTAAAAGAATATTTTTTAAATAACTTCGTCATTAAAGGAACCCCTATAATAGAAACTACAACAAATTCTCCAAAAGCAACTTGTATAATTGATAATATTAAAGGCATACTAAACATAAAGTTCAATTCCCAACCAACTATTATTCCATTAAAAATTGTTGGCCATAGAGACGCTATAAGTAAGCTTATTTTATTACTCTTCATATATTTAGATGTTAAATATATAGATGCAACGCTTAAGAAGGTAGCCAAGGTTCCTAATACAACATCAATTGCTCCCAAAGGACTATTAAAGTTAGCAATAAAACATCCTAAAGTTAATCCTATTATATATAAAGGATCTACAAAAGCAAGTAACACTAATATTTCAGATAATCTAAATTGTAAATTTCCATAAGCAATTGGTGCTATTATCAGTGTTACTACAACATAAATTGCTGCAACTAAACCAGTCTTTACTAATCTGTTTGTTAAATTATTTTTCATATATATTCAACCTTTCTATATAAAATTTAAATAAAAATTAAAGGTGTCTAAAAAGACACCTCCACACTAAAAATAAATAGCATAAAATATATTCGGAAAATAAAATAGAGAATTCATAAAATGAACCCTCTATGTTATAAACAAAATTTAACGAAATAAATTTTTAACTATTACCTAGTTTTGTTTATAGACAGGATGGTTTCGAACTGTCTTATTAAATTACTTTTTTATTATAGTTTGTTTATATTATCTTGTCAATCTATTTGCACTAATTTAGTTTTTAAAAACTCCTCTAGTTTATCATAACTTTTTACCTTATTAAGCCATATATCTCTTGTCCAAATTCTGTAACTTTCAATATTATTAGCATTTAATTCATCTTTAATGTATAAATCATCAATAATAACATATTCACCTAATTTTGATATGTCACCATCTAATAGTATTGCAATTTTCTTTTTTAACTTAATATCATTAATTAAAATAGGTATATTATAAATACCTATTTTATAATTTTGAATAAAACTATATCCTAATCCTCTAATAAATTTACATAAATCCCTCATAAAACTTTCATTTCTTTGAATAATACATTTTGTTTTAAAATTATTTTCTAATTCATCTAAATCCTCTCTTAATCTATGAAGTTCCTTATATTTCAAATCTTTTAAACAAATATTTTCTTCTCTTAGGAATAAAATAATTTTTTCCTTTAAATTTATATCTTTTATAAAGTTTAAATATTCATCTTCTAATTCTTTATCAAAAATTATTATTTTTTCAAAATTAATTAAATATTTTCTAAAATTTTCTATCCTATATAAAGATGATAAATCCGTTATAATACAAGGAAATAAATCATTATATGATTCTTCATTATCAATTTCTATTTTTTCTTTTGTTAATTTTGATATTTGTAGTTTTTCCCTTATTACATTATTCCACACAAGATTTAAAGAGTTTTTAATTAAATCATCTTTTATTTTTAAATCATTCTTTATTTCACTAAGTAAACTTTCATATTTATTTGAATTTTCTAATAAATCCTTATTTAAAACCTCGGTATTTTCTATTTCATAATGCAGCTTTAAATAATCTAAATTACTTATCAAATTCATCATTTCATCTTTATATTCTAAATTAGAATAACTATAATCTAAAATATCTAATATAATTTTATCTAAAGTATTTATATAGTTTATTGTTTCTCTAATATTTATACTAATATTAACTATCTTTTCATAAGCTTCTAATTTTTCCTTAATATCTTCTCCAGATATATAATTTTTAATTAAAGCATTATATTCCTCTTCTTTTAATATGTCCTTTAGAAAAATTACTTCATTTATATAATAATTTAAATTATTTAGATTACTAATATATTCTTCCTTTATATCGTTTTCTATATTTTTAAACTCATTAAGCTTATTTTCATATTCATTATCTATAATTTTTCTATTAAAAAATTTAAAGAAACTTTTCTTCTCCTTTTTCTTTATTAATTCTGAATTGAATTTTATATTAACAATATTAGCTAATACATCAACATCTTCTTCCTTCATGTTCTGATTCACAAAATAATTATCAAGAAAATCTTGCTTATATTTTGAATTAATTAAAGTTATCTGTAAGTTCTCTCTGTTATTAAGTTTCTTTAAATTAACTAATGCTTCTTTTAAAATAAAAATATTAATATCTTCCTTTAACACTTTAAACATAGAATTATCTATATATCTTCTATATCTTAAATATTCATCTACAATATTTGAATTAATTATTTTTTCCTTAGCATTCTTTAGTTCTCGATAACTATAATCCATAAGAGCCTTTTTAATTCTAAATCTTTTATAATAATTATATAAATAATCATATTTACTAAGTTTTTTATAAGTAATATTATATTTTTCAAGTAAGGATAAATTATTTTCATCTTTGTCATGAAGTAATTTTATAAAATTTGTTATTATATCTATCTTCCTATTAATCCTTCTTGATATAACATCTACTTTACTTATGTAAGTTTTTCCTGTTAATTCTGGAAGATTCAATATTTGTTCTCTCAAATACTTTTTAAGATTAATATTCTCAGTTAAATTAATTTCCTTTCCTTTAATTAACTTTATTATTTTGTTATCTTTTATTACATTTAAAAAGTCACTAGATATAATTAAAACTTTCTTTTTATTAAAAATTAAATTTTGAAGAATTTTTTCAAAAATGCATAATAACATATCTTCAGAAAAACCTTCTATTAATAGCATTTTATCCTTGTATTTTTCTAACGATAAATATGAAAGATAATCTAAATAATTGATTATTTTAAAATTATTAGTTTCCTTATTTAAAGCCATAATCTCCTTTGTTGCTAACCTGCAACAACCTCCTCTATAATTACTAAAAGTATCTATACATTATATTCTTAAAAGTATTAATTTATTATTAAAGCTTTTATTATATTAAGTTTATTGTCAATAATATAGATATCTTATCTTTAAAGGAGGTTATTTTTTGAATTATATAAACAAATGCATCAAATTACATTTAATAACCTTACTAATTACTACATCAATAATTTTATTTTATTTAAAAGGCCCCCTATCAATTACTTTAGATATTATTTATCAAACAAAAATTTCAAATAAAAGTATTGCAACAATAAATGATCTCAATGATTATTACGCATCAACAAATATGGATATTAGTAAATTAAAATATAAAGAAAGTAATTCTGACAATGTTTATATGGATCTATATATATCAAAAAATAAAAACTCTCCATCTCCCGTAGTTATTTATGTTCACGGCGGAAGCTGGATATTTGGTAATAATGGTATCCCCATAGGTATGGAACCCATTATAGAATCTTTTAACAAAAAGGGCTTTACTATAATAAGTCTCTCCTATGAACTCTTAAAAAAAGATATACCAATTTCAAAGCCAATATCTGATGTAAAGGATGCTATACGATGGGTATATAAGAATAAAGATATATATAATTTTAATATTGATGAAATTGGACTTATTGGAATTTCTTCTGGTGCTCATTTATCTCTTTTGGCAGCCTATTCAGAAGATGATGAATTTATCGGCGATAAAACTCTTGCAAATTATCCTTCTAAAGTTAAATATATAATAGATATTTTTGGTCCTACTGAATTATCAACTATAGACTTCACTATGATTGATGAAGATATAAAAGAGGATATAACAGCTCTAAAAAATATCGACATCATTAAGAATATATATAGCCCAATATATTATGTTAATGAGAATTCACCTAGTACTTTAATAATTCATAGTATAGAAGATGAAATAGTTCCCTACGAAAATGCTTCATCCCTATATAAAAAATTAAAAAGTAAAAAAATAGATACAAAATTATTAACTTTACAAAAAGGAAATCATAACTTTGAAGGTTATGATTCAAAAGAAATTTTCTATTTAATTTATGAAACATTTAAGTTTTTAACTAAGAATACGAGTCTTTAAAACTAACTTATAAAACTTGAATCTATTATAAAAAAATTTTTTAAAAGCAATAGAAAACTTGTTAAAATAACTAAAATATAATAAATTATTTCTTATTTATAAATCATTCATTTTTAATTATAAGAAATCTGCACACTTAAATTAGTGTGCAGCTATTTATTTAGCTTCTTTCTCTAATTCAAATAATCTTTGCCTCTCTTCTAAAGTTAAATC
>ENA-OWOZ01001443-OWOZ01001443.1-bioreactor-metagenome-genome-assembly--contig:-NODE-1443-length-21771-cov-22.762884_pt1 | contig 21771 bp, 24 predicted proteins | sample MGYA00238140_ERZ651804 | MGnify/ENA primary metagenome ERZ651804 (study PRJEB26910, sample SAMN07631232) | bioreactor metagenome | isolation source: Switchgrass digestor | place: USA: Dartmouth... | reverse complement strand
CGTTCTTTTTCCTTTTTAGATATTCTTGTTCCTGTCATCGATCTACCTCTTTTTAAGAATTTTAACTTTCCTCAATTACTCTTACTTTGGCCGAACGGGTTATGGGATCCCTGTCGCCATAATCAAAAAGTATCAGTATGTTCTTTCTGACCCCTTTCCCTGTCTTTACAGACTCCGGTATATCATAAGTGAAATATTCCATGTGCGCTTTAGATCTGTCTATGCCAAGCTCATTGCATATCCTTTTATATTTTTGATACTCTACGGGAGGGCCCGCAAAATCCGGCCTGTTTTTTAGGCCTTCCCTTAAGCAATAGTCATATTTAAGAATTTCCTTGAATACATTCAAGCCCGCAAGAAATTGCCTGATTGATTCGATAATATCACTGTCACAGCCCGAATGCGTGATAAATACCCGCTCGGGATCGGCATCAAGCAGCTGGTCCTTACGGTCCTCAACATATTTCATAAGAACCGATTTTATATTTCCCCTGTATTTCTTGCCAACATCCATCCTGCCGTCCTTTACGACTATCTCGGGCTTGAGACGGAGGGTGTTTGCCAGTATTGCTTTTACTCCGGAGCATCTTCCCCCGCGGTGGAGGTAAGTAAGCGTATCCACCACGAAGCTTGCCCTAACCTTGCCGTTAATCCTCTCGTTATCTTTAAGTATTTCCTCCGCTGGGGCGCCTTTTTTCGCCATAGCCGCGGCACGAAGCACCTGAAGGCCTATTCCCGTCGACAGGTTTTTGGAATCCACGACAAAAAGCCTGTCATACCCGTGATTTTGCGCAACTAGCCTTATTACATTACAGGTGGCGGACATGGCTTCGGATATGCCGAAGAATATTATGTCCATGTTCTGTTCCATAAAAGGCTGAAGTATCGCGTATGCATCCCCTATAGTGGGTGCCGCTGTTTTCGGTGTCTGGCCCGTCTTGTCCGACCATTCGTATATCTCGTCAGGAGTGATTTCAACTAAATCCTTTTTTGTTGTCTCCCCCAGGGAAATCATGAGCGGGATTATGGTAACATCATAAGCCTCAAGCAATTCTTTTGACAAATCACAAGTACTGTCTGCAACAATTTTAACTATACTCATCCTATTGTCTCCTCATCCTATTTAAAGAATCATTTGTAACTTCATACCACGGCAAAATCATGACAATTCTTATAATAAGATAATAATAGTGCTAAAACATGGATTAGTCAACAATTACTCGGACAATAGTCTTTTTTCTCCCTCTATTTCCTTTAACGGCGCAATGTTCTGGGTGAACTCAAGGACTCCCACAAACTCTCCGTTCCTATCCCTTACGGCAAAATAACGAATAAGGACATACATGCCTTTCATCTTTATCCAGAAATCCTCGTGATCCTTTTTGCCGGATTTCAGGTCTTCCACGATCTTCTCAACGATATGAACGCTGGCCGGAGGATGGCAGTTCGTTACGGTTCTTCCGATAACGGCCTTTGTTCTTGGGAATATCCTTTCGGTACCCTGAGAGAAGTACTTTACAATACCGTCCTTATCTACAAATGTGATATCAACGGGCAGCGTATTAAGCATGGCTTCCAGTTCCCTCTGCGAAAGAACACCGGTTTCAAAGGCAATGTAACCGCCGCCGTTTTCCTGTGTGCCCCAGGCACGGTCGTCACCGGCAGGTTCCTTAGCTTCTGTTTCCGAATCTTTCGTGCTTTCCATTTTTGTTTTTTCCTCAACATTTACCCTGGCCGGTTTCCATTCCTTCTTCGGCTCATACAGGCAGTATCCAAGCTCGGAGCTTTCTCTTGCAATCTTCATCCATTCATCTTCGTTCAGCGTATCCATTGCCATGGGGAACAGAATGTTTTCCTCCTTGAAAATCATTTCGCTGACCCTGCCCATGGCGGCCTCGGCTTTTTCTACAAGTACTTCTGCCTTGCTTTCATCATCCCTGAGCATGGCAAGCACGTTCTTAATGTCCTCCCTGATTTCGTCATCAACGCCCCACATAACCTTCGGAGGCGCGGTGATTCCATATTTCTCAAGGAACGGGAAAAGAAGGTTTTCTTTTCTAAGATAATGCTTGTCCACTTCGTACAGCTTAGTGTATTCCTCCAGGAGTTTTTTGCGAAGCCCGGGGCTGTCAGTTTGCTTAAGTTCATTTAAAACAGGCTTGATGCTCTTTTCCATATGGCGCTCAAGTGCCCTGTTTTCCATCTTGAATGTATGGACAGGATGTCCCGGTATCTCGGCAGGATTGTCGGGCATATGAATCTCCTCAATTGAGCCCTTGAATACCGCGGCATGGACATCGCACAGCCTTTGAACCTCCGATACCGGCAGCCCTTCCCTGATAAGCTGGTTTTCCATCATTGAGATCTCGGCGGCCGAAACACCTTCAATAAGCTTTTCAAACCTCTCCTTGACCTCATCAACAGTTTTCCCATTATGAAGCTCCATTATAAGCTCCTTTAACACTTTTTGCCTGTATTCCCTGTTATTGATGTATTCGCTCATGTCTTTCCTCCTTTAATCATATTTATTTACGTTCTGTGCATACATAAGGAATTTGGGGTATTCTACAGCTGTCTAATAAGATAAGCCCTTACCGGCGCCGCTTCCGCTCCGGGTATGCTGATCGGAGCGGCATGAAGGAAATACTCCCCTTCTTCAATGTCCTTAAGCACAATCCCTTCAAGAATAACGATATCCGCATCAAATAATATCTTATGGGTCTCATGGCCCGGCTGGCTTCTTTCTATCCCCAAGGCGTCTATTCCTACGCCTTTTACCTTCCGTCTCGCGAGATAATCCGCCGCATCCATGCTTACATACACGAAGTCGTTTTCAAGTATGTTTTCATATGAATTCCTGGTCTTTAGAAGGATGAAATCCCCTTCCCCTATATCCAGGTTTACAAGGTCCTTTTCTGTTATTTTTTCCTTTACACCGGTCAGGTCAAATACCTTGCAGGCGGTTACCACCCTGGACAGCATCATTTCCTCCATGGTATAGCCGGAAGGGATCATGTGCTTTGGTGTATCAAGATGGGTCCCTGTGTGAAGGTTCATCTCCAGCCTGGTTTCATAAGCGGTACCGGTGGAAAAATCGCTGTCTATGGTAATGACCGGCTTTTTAAAGTCCTTGCCCTTGTAAACCGGCATTGCCTTTGTTATAGGCATTGAAATGTCATGTATTTGCATTTTATCCGTATTGATTATCATTTTGTAACCCTCCCCTTTATATGTTCCACCATTTCCTGCCGTCCCTGGCAAGAAGCTCAAAGGATCTGACAGGCCCCATGGAGCCCGCGTCATAATTCGGGAACTTCACGTTTCCCTGCTCCCTGTATTTAATAATCCTGTCCGCTATGGTCCATGACGCTTCCACCTCATCCCACCTGGAGAAGAGGGTTGAATCCCCTCTTAATATGTCATAAATCAGCCTTTCATATGCTTCAGGGGTATTTCCCTGGCTGGGATTCTCATAGCTGGTGTCCATCTTGGTGGGCACGATGCCGTGGTGGGAGGTAAAATCCTTGGTGTTGAACTGGAAGAACACGCCGACATTTGGCTGTATCCTTATTACCAGAAGATTCGGCTCCTGAATGTGTCCGTCGCTGAAATAAAGGATGTTCGGCAAATCCTTGAACTGTATCACAATCTCGGCACCGTATGTACCGAGCCTTTTTCCCGTCCTGATATAGAATGGCGTTCCCGCCCAACGGAAGTTGTTTATATGAAGCTTTAACGCGACGAAGGTCTCAGTATTCGAATCCTTCGGGATATTTGCTTCCTCCCTGTATCCCACGACGGGAACCCCGTCTATGAACCCCCTCCCGTATTGGCCGAATACTACATTTTCCCTAAGAAACTCGGGCGTAATATCTTCAATTGCCTCAAGCACCTTGAGCTTCTCGGTACGGATGGAATCGGTCTTTAGGTTAACAGGAGGCTCCATTGCCACAAGCGATAGTATCTGCATGATGTGGCTTTGTACCATGTCACGCATGGCGCCGGAGTTCTCATAATAATTTCCTCTGGTCCCGACACCGAGCTTCTCCGTAAGGGAAATCTGGATGTTGTCAATGAACTTGTTGTTCCATATGGATTCAAATATTGAGTTGGTGAACCGGAGAACCATTATGTTCTGAATCATTTCTTTTCCAAGATAATGGTCAATCCTGTATATGCTCTTTTCGTCAAATACCTCGAGCAGTTTCTGGTTAAGATGCCTTGCGGTCTTAAGGTCCTTTCCGAACGGCTTTTCAATCACCAGCCTGCTCCATGAGCCCTCCTGCCTTGCCATTCCCGCAATGTGCAGACCATGAACGATTGTCTCAAAATACTCGGGAGCAACAGCCATGTAATATATCCTGTTCCCCTTGGTATCTGCCTCTTTGTCCAGATTATCCAGGTAAGCCTTCAGCTTCGGATATCCTTCAAAATCCCTAAAATCGAACCTGTAGTATGATATCATGCCGCAAAGCTTCGACCATATATTTTCATCAACCTTGTTTCTTGAGTATCTATCAATGGATGCCCGTATTTCATTCCTATACTCGTCAACGGTCTTATCCCTTCTTCCTATTGACACCACCCTGAAGTGCTCAGGTACGATACCGTCCAGGAGCATGTTATAAAGGGCGGGCATCAGCTTTCTGTGGGTTAAATCGCCCGTTCCTCCGAATATCACAAGTATTGCAGACATATCAATCATATCCGGACCCCCTTTCTGTTTAAATAATATATTTATGGCGACTAAATTACGTCATTTTACCAATTTGTATGGAACACTCCTTCCTTATCCTTGCGCATGTAGGTATGAGCCCCAAAATAATCCCTCTGGGCCTGAATCAAGTTCATCGGAAGCTCTGCGCTTCTGTAGCTGTCGTAGTAGGCCAGGGCACTCATGAACGCAGGTGTAGGAATGCCGTGGTAAATGGCGGTGGCGACAACGTCTCTCCAGTCCTCCTGGTAGGCGCTGACCGCATCCTTGAAGTAATCCGCCAAAAGTAGATTGACCAGATCCTTCTTTCGGGCGTATGCTTCCATGATCTTATTGAGGAATTGCGCGCGGATAATACACCCGCCCCGGAAGATCCTTGCGATATCACCCAGATTAAGCCCCCATTCGTACTGCATGTCGGCAGCGCGCATAAGTCCGAAGCCCTGGGCATATGCACATATCTTGCTGGCATAAAGCGCCCTTCTTACGGATTCAATGAATTTATTAGCTTCCTCCTTTGAATATGAAGCCTTGGGGAGCTTGCCGGGTCCTGCAAGAGTCCTGCTTGCAGCCACCCTATCCTCCTTCATGGTTGAAATGTATCTTTCATAAACGGCTGCGGCAATGGTCGGGGCAGGCACTCCAAGCTCGAGGGAAATCTGTCCCGTCCACTTTCCCGTGCCTTTCTGTCCCGCCACATCCAAAATCATGTCAACCAGGTAATTGCCTGTTTCAATATCCTTCTTGGTGAAGATATCCGCGGTTATCTCAATCAGATAGCTGTTTAGCTCTCCCCTGTTCCACTCGGCAAATATCTCATGAAAATCCGAAGGTGAAAGCCCAAGAACCTGCTTTAGTATTGAATATGCTTCGGCAATAAGCTGCATGTCGGCATATTCTATGCCGTTGTGGACCATTTTGACAAAATGCCCGGCACCGTTTTTACCGATATATGTGCAGCACGGGTCGCCGTCAACCTTGGCCGACACATCCTTAAGAAGGTTCTCCATCATTTTATATGCCTCATGGCTTCCGCCGGGCATGATTGCGGGGCCGAACCGCGCACCCTCCTCTCCGCCGGATATGCCGGTGCCAAGATAGAGAATATTGTGTTCTTCAAGCCGTTTGCTTCTTTCAATGGTATCAAGGTAATTGGAATTGCCGCCGTCCATAAGCAAATCCCCCGGCTCAAGCAGCGGAAGAAGCTGCTCAATCATTTCATCCACAGCCTTTCCGGCTTTGACCATAAGAATGATCTTTCTTGGCTTTTCCAACGAATTAACGAACTCATCCAATGAATAAGTCCCAATTATGCTCTTATCCCTTGCTTCGTCCAAGAGGCTGTCCGTTTTTTCCCTTGAACGGTTATACACGGATACCGAATACCCGTGGTCCGCAATGTTTAATGCCAGGTTCTTTCCCATCACCGCAAGCCCGATAAGACCAACATTTTGTTTTGCCATCCGATTACCTCCTTATTTACAAGAAACCTTGATGATGCATCAAGGTTTCGTTATTTAAAAACATATATGTTAATATGCTCTAGTCTATAATTTCGTATCCGTTCACCGCGAGGGTTTCCTTTATTAAGTCCAGGCTGACCTTCTTAAAAGCCGCGCCCTTCTTTAAAGTCATAAACCTTCCCGCCGTATGCAGCATACCCGGCTTGATTATGTCCACAAATCCAAGATCGTGCAGAAGCTGCGGAAGCTCCTTATGCTCATTGCATAAATCATATACGCTTTTATTTAAATCAATAGCTTTTCCTGCCAAAATATATCCTCCAAATTCATGATATTATGAAACCGCGCAACATGCAATTACGATTTCCTGCCGATTCCTTATGTAAAATATAATTTATTAAAATTATTATTACCGTGACATAAATCACAAATAAAGTATGGCAGGCTCAAAAAGCTGCGAAAGAAAAAACACCGGCAGGAAACACCGGTGTTGATGGCCTTTTACTCGTCGGATAAATTCATTGTATGAAATGGCGCAAGCTCAAGCCTTATGAAATACCCCCTGTCATGGTGACAGACGGGGCATTCCTTCGGTGCTTCCGTTCCCCAATGGACGTGCCCGCAGTTTAAGCACATCCAGCCGGTTTCAACTTCCGACTCGTAGAGCTTATCCTCCTCCATGAGCTTTGCGAACTTTCCGAAACGGTCTCCATGGATTTTTTCAATTTTTGAAATCATGTGGAATGATGCCGCAACCCTGTCAAAACCCTCTTCTTTCGCTATGTCTCCAAAGCTCTTGTATATAGGATCATATTCCTCATATTCGTTGTGCTGCGCACTGCGAAGAAGGTCCGTTATATCCTTTGATATATCAACCGGATATGACCCGTCCACATGTATATTCTCACCGGCAAGCTCTTTAAGGTGCCCGTAAAAGATCTCCGCGTGCTCCTTCTCCTGGTCGGCAGTGAACCTGAATATCGCTTCAATCACATGATGATGCTCCTTCCTTGCTTGGGACGCGGCAAATGTATACCTGTTTCTTGCCTGGCTCTCCCCGGCAAAGGCCCTCATAAGATTGTCCTTTGTCCGACTGTTTTTGAAATCAACTCCCACGGTAAATACCTCCTTGATAATAATCGTACATTATTTGCCAATATGCATAATACAAGTATTCCCGAAGGAATTAATCATATTCACAAAATAAAGACATGCCGTTGTTTACTTGGCATGCCATAATTCAATACATAAATTGATACATTTATTATCTATTCATTATAAATAGTCTTAAATAGACTTGAACATCATTTTTTAATGCAAATGAGACGAAATTCCCGCCAGCTCCTCAATCCTGCTCATTTCGGGAATCAGTATTTCCTTATTGCTTATGGACCGGATGATGCCCTCGTTCTCAAGCTGGCTAAGCTTTCTGCTTACAGTTTCCCTTGCCACGCCAAGATAATTCGCCATGCCTTCCCTACTTATCGGAAGATGTATGACGGTTCCGTTTTTATTTTTTGTTCCGTATTTTTCAGCAAATTCCAGCAGCAAAAAACCGATACGGTTGTCCACATTCCTGACGCCTATGCTCTGAATGGCGTTCTCAAGCCTTGAAAGCCTCCCGCCAAGCTCGACAATCAGCTTGACCGCTATATCGGGATAACGATATAAAAGCTCCTGGAACTGGTTTCTGGACAGCTTGCATATCTTTACCGGCTGAAGCGCTTCCACCGTATAGGTTGATGGCTGGCCCGTAAAGAGGTTCTGCTCCCCAAAGAAATCGCCCTCGGAGAAAACATATAGAATCTGCTCGCGCCCGTCCGCCGTGGTCTTGTATGCCTTGGCGCTGCCCTCATTTATAATTATAACGCTGTCCATGACTTCCTGTTCAAAGACAATTGTTTCGCCTTTTTTATACTCATCATGGGTAATCAGCTTCATAATCTTTCTTAAGTCCTCGGAATCCAGGGACGAAAAAATCGGAACCTTATGTATGCAAAGATGCTCCTTGCATTTTTCGCAATTGTAATGAACAATCATACTGAACCTCCCAAATCTATATTTCAAACAAACTGGAATACTTATACTGCACTGTGTTATTACTCCAAAGCTATAACGGACCTGCAACTGTCAAACAAATCAAGCGGTGAACATATGGTTTTTATATTGAGTTTAATTATACTTCATGATAGTGCCATAATTCAACATCTATATATATGCGGTTTTTTATATAAAAATCTATATCATATCAAATACTGTCATACGCTTTTTCCTTCAGCTGTTTCGAAATATTATCGTAAAAACCAACAAATAAAACGGCAAAAATGCCGAAAAAATCATCACTATTAGATTTGAATATCGAAAATCATACTGATACAATATAATGCGCTGTAAAAAAATATGTAGTTTTTGGGAGTGATATTTTATGCAATGCCTTATGATTGTCCTGAACAAGGTCGAATTGCTTGAAACCCTGCTGCAAAGATTCATGGATAACGGTATATGCGGCGCAACCATTATAAACAGCACTGGTATGATTAAGGAGCTTGCAAAAACATGCGAAAACTATCCGATCTTCGGAACCATTCGTCTGTTTGTCGATCCGGAAAGAAAGGAAAGCAAGACCATATTCATTGTACAGAAGGATGAGCAGATTGAAAAAATCAAAAGGATAGTCCGTGAGGTTGTAGGTGACATATCAAAACCGGATACGGCCGTCATGTTTACCTTGCCAATTCTTTCGGCAGAAGGGGTTGAGTTCTGATTATGCAGCCAAATACCCTGTTTTACCTTGCAATAATTCTATTCTCAGGGCTCATCTGCGGACGTGCCGTAAAGCATATAAAGCTGCCAAATGTTACGGGCTATCTGATTGCCGGACTGCTTCTTGGGCCGCATATCCTCAAGCTGGTTCCAACAAACCTGATAGGAAGCCTTGAGCTGATATCGGAAATGGCGCTGGCCTTTATCGCATTCTCCATAGGCTCCGAATTTAAGTTATCATATCTGAAAAAAGTTGGGCTTACGCCCATTGTCATTGCGATATTGGAAGGACTGGCCGCAACCTTTCTGGTTACCTTGGTGCTGGTTTTTTTCGGATTTGACATTAAGGTTGCCCTGCTTCTTGGAGCCATTGCCTCGGCAACGGCCCCTGCCGCAACTATAATGGTTGTAAAGCAGTTTAACGCAAAAGGCCCCGTTACCGAGACCCTTTTAAGCGTCGTCGCGCTGGATGACGCGGTCGCGCTTATAGCCTTCGGTTTTTCAATGGCTATTGTAAACAGCCTTCAAAATCCCAACAAAGCCTCACTTATAATGGCAATAATATCTCCTTTTATTGAGATTATCGGTTCGGTTATGCTTGGCTTTTTATTGGGCTTACTGTTTACCATACCGCTTCGGTATTTCAAAAAGGCATCGAACCGTACCATTATAACCACCGGTTTTGTATTCCTGGGTTCAGCATTGGCGACGATGCTGGGCTTGTCACCGCTGCTTCTTTGCATGTGCATGGGAGCCATGCTGATTAACATAAACAAATCGGGAAATGAAATCATGGGTCTTGTGGACAATGTTACGCCACCCATATTCCTTATGTTCTTCGTTGTCTCCGGTATGGAGCTTGACATTACATCCATACCCAAAATCGGTGTAATAGGTATCATATATGTAATATGCCGTGTCATCGGAAAGGTGGCCGGAGCGTACATAGGAGCCGCCATAATGAAAGCGCCGGCACCGGTAAAAAAATACCTTGGTTATTCCCTTGTCCCGCAAGCCGGCGTTGCCATCGGCCTTTCGCTGATTGCGGCAAACACTCTTCCCGAGCTTGGACAAGCCATCCGGACGGTTGTTTTGTGCGCCACCTTTATATATGAGCTGACAGGCCCGACCATAACGAAGCTTTCATTGGAGAAGGCCGGAGAAATTCACTATTAGTATACATATCGTGCCTTCACAAAATAAAAGTGCCGTATCTATGACCTCATACCTGCATATGCCAAAAATGAGGGTTCATAGATATGACACTTCCATAAAACCGCTTGATATCAGTTGTTCCTGGTAACCAGGTTCGTCAAACTCATTTCCTTCGCCATTTGCCTGGCATGTTCTTTAGGAATTCCCGACTTTACCATGTTCTTCGTCAGTACTGTCTTATATATTGCCATTTTAAGCAGAATCAAAAGGATCCAGACGGGCAGCAGAACAATATACAGTAATATTAAAGCTATTGACTTAATCAATCTTATTGCGGTCATGGCTGCCAGAATATCCTCTAACGCTTTTCACTGAAGGAGTTGGCCAGATCCTTTATTGACAGCATATAATCCTTTGTCATCTTTAGAGCATCCTCCGCCGGAATTCCTGACTCAATCAGCTCCTTATAAAATCCGCCGACAGCCTGCCCCATCTTCTTTCCCGAATCCGCAGAGTAAAGAGTATCAAATACCCCGTTCAGCAGCTTGGGGAGTTTCTCAGTAACATTGTCCAAAAGCTCGGCAATCTCTTTTACAGGAATTTCTTCTGACATATTAATTACCTCCTATTAAAATCATTTTTTTCATAAACTGCATTGTTACACCTACAAGCTTCAAGGAATCATATACCGGTTCAAGGTTAAGCATGGCAAGCAGGGATTTTTCCTGCGGCTGTGCCTTGGGAACCAGATCGAAAGCAGATAGTTTTATGTCCTGCGGCACTTCCTTTAAAGCCATTTCCTGATTATTCTTAAGCCTGATAAGCAAAGCCGCCTCTTTTCTGCATTCACCGCAGGACGCAAGATGAGCCACGACCCTGCGCCTTTTTGCTTCATCAAGCCTGTCATTCAAATAATCAATTAACATTTCCTGGATTTCCGTGCACTCAATAATACCGCATCACTCCTTTTCGAGGTGTTTCCTAAGCTTGGATTTAATGTTATGCATCCGGCTTTTCACAGTGCCGACAGGCACTTGGATTATATCCGATATCTCCTGGTATGTAAGCTCCGCATTGAAGGCAAGAAACACGAGCTCCTGCTCTTCGCTGCTTAGGCTTGCTATAGCGCTCTTTACATCAATGGCATTGACGGAATCATCGAACCGGTCATCAGCCGCCAGGGAAGCTTCCTCTTCGTATATGGACACCGTGGAGAACTGGTATTTTCTTCTGTAAAAATCGCTTATTTTTCGCCGGGTTATTCCCAGGATCCATGTTCTGAAGGCCGATTTGCCGCTAAATGATTTCATGCCAGACCATACCGCAAGCATTGTTTCCTGGACGATATCCTTAACATCCTCTTCTCCTGATACATGTAAACAGATATAGTTATATATAACCTTGAGGTGTGTGCCCATCAGCAATTCAAAAGCATTATTGTCGCCCTTTGCCGCTTTTGATATTAATATGCTTTCATCATGACTGTCACTTAATAAACCCAAACCACCACCTCGCTTATCTGCTTTCATTATATTAGTCGCTAATAATTATAATCAGGTTCAAAAAAAAAAATAATTTTAGGCAGCTTTTTAAGCTGCCTTCCTCACACTTTTGATTTTTCAATGCCTCAGCCCGAAATACTTATTGAGCCTTATCATCTCGATAAGCGCGCAGTACTTGTCGGCAATGCATATTATAAACGCTTCCTTGCTCTTAGGTATCTTCGTTATGGTAAGCGGCCACATGTGGCTTCGAATGGCTTCCTGCTCCTTTTCGGATATTCCGAAATGCTTTACCGCATTATCACAGGCAACCTCCGGATGGCTTAAACCATGAAGCTTCCGCTCAGGGTCCGCCTCATGCCAGTCATACAGGTAAAGGTCATGAAGCATAGCCGCTTCAACCAGGGATTTTTCATCGGCATTCAGCCGCAGCTTTTCATTAATAAGGTAGCTGATCCAGGCTACATTTTCGCAGTGCTCCAGCGTGGTTGTCGTGCCATGCTGCATGTAATTATCCATCTGCAAAACAACGTCGGACTCGTAAAAATCCTTGATCAATTCGTAAAATCTTCTTTCACGTATTTGCTTTGCTATCCGGTTTTTTCTGCCGGGCAGCGTAAATACAACAATCCTCTGAATAACACTTTGAAAATTAAACTTATTATTGCCAAAAACCCTGTTTACGAAATCCGATACATGGTTTTGAAATCCTTCGTCTATAACCGCAACATATTTCTTAAAGTCTGTAAGCGAAATAACCGTAAGCGTCGTATCAACGGAAATAGCCGCTACGAATATGAGTGCCAGGGCGTTCAGCAAGGATTCGGGGATACGGCCTATTAACCTGTCCACCCATGGTATAAGGTAATCCATCATAATTATCGCGGCAACACCAAAGGCCATGGATGTCGGCACGCTTGTTCTTCCGTTTATATTCATCGGGAATTTGCTGTAATCCCACCACCGGGCCTTAAACATCTTCTCCATGGCCCAGGAGGTCGGATACTCCAAAACCATGCTTACGACAAATCCCAAAATAAATATCATCCACCATTCAGGCTTCGGCATGCGGCCGGACTTTACCTGATCATAGATGAAAAATCCCACCAACGCCGCAAACCCGTAAATCGGGCAGACCGGACCGTAAAGGAAGCCCCGGTTTGCCAGCCTATGTATACGCAGGCTGCAGTAAATGGTTTCCCACAGCCAGCCAAAAAAACTGAAAATGAAAAAGGCAATGGTATATCTGTTAAACACAACAGCACCCCTTTCATTTATCAACACCACTATGCTATTGCCAAGATTCCGTCAAAATCCGCAAAAAAATTATAGCATCATCCGAGCTTCAAAATCATCCTGCAATCTTACGTCTATTTTATAGGATTGTTGTAAAAAAATCAATGTGCATATTTAATATGCCGGAATAGATGTTACATGACCGGAATTATAACGAAGGAGCAAAAAAAGGACCCACGACGGGCTGCCTTATGAATAAAAGATGTATTTAAGGCTTTTTCCGACGCAGGTTCAATGTCTTACAGCTTCCCGCCGCAGTACGGACAGTAGCTGAAATCCGAAGGAACGTCGGTATTGCAGCTTGGGCAGTGCTTGTAAGGCATACGGCTCCTTATAGGCTGTAAATGTTCGCTTCTGATTTCGGTATCCGGATTCTTCTCAAATTCCTTGCCGACAGCAGGGTCCAACTCAAAAAGGCTGCCGCAGCACGAAGCCTTAACAAGGTATCTTACATTCCACCTGAAAAGAGGTATGAAGAATAAATGAAAATACCTGTAATACTTGTAAACCTCATACCTGCCAAACATCTCGCACGATTTGCATATGACATTATTGCAGGTTCCTATGTGCTTTTCCTTGTCTTGTATACCGAAGAATGCTATGAAGAACATATCGATCACTCTTTACCCATTAAATAGTCTGTCCAGCTTTTTTCTGAGACGCTCTTGTCTTGTCTTTGATGTATTATAATCTAAAATAATCTTGCTGTCATCAATAATTATGCTGTCTCCCTCTTTAGCAATATCCAGGAGTAAATAATAATATATTAATCAATCTATCTTAGCACTCTGTATATGTCTCTTCTAACATGTTTTTTATGCTCTCTTTATAGTAGGATAATCTAATTCTTGCTTGGGCTTTTAGAATCTCTTTATCAGATGATAAATCTAGAATATGCATTTTCCTATGACAATTAGGACATAATGCCACAGTATTTTCAATAGTATCACATCCTCCCTCTGAAAGCCACTCAATATGATGGCATTCTAAATAAGGAATGCCTTCTTTATTATAAAATGGAGCTTTTTTCCCGCATAGTTGACAAACACCATTAGCTCTACGCTTAGCATATTCAGCTACAAATACATCTCTAATATAAACATTACTCGTTACATTACGACTACTTGCCATAATACTTTCATTTTTTTCTGCACGTCCTTTTAACTCATCAAGTGTTAATCTATTAGCAATCTTTTCTTTCTTCTTAATATATTGTTTGTAAGACTCTTCTGAAATAGCCTGTGAGCCATTGTGAAGCTTTAAAGGGAACATCCATACCTTTCTTGGAATCCCATCTTCACCTTTTTGTATTTCTTGATAGGGCTCACCTACCAGTGATACAAGACCACGATATATGTACTCTTTAGGTATCAACACTTCAAAAAGATGAACTTCTATACCATTTCTATTTGATTCAGCAAGTGTTTTATTCTGCATAAAATTCAAATCTTGGTCACCTTTTTTCCCATACCTGTATAGTGTATTATATCTCCAAACCATTTATCCTCATATAAACCTTTTGTATGATCAGATATTATAACTAGAGAATTGGTTGTCTTTGATCTGCGCATTCCCCCCATATTGCCGCATTTGAATTCAGCTTTAATATCTGAATGTGATACAATCTGTCCAATTTTAAATTTACAACTCATGATAATCCTCCATTATTTTTCTTGCTATATAAACATCTGCAGGTAAAAGCTCATGTTTCATAATTTCATTTACATTGACCCACTTATACTTATCATGAACAGAAATTTGAATTCTCCCGTCAGTTATTGTACAATAATATGCTATTAAGCAAATGCTAATATCATTATAAATATGATAAACCTCAGTACATAATTTACCAACAGAAATATTTACATTAAGTTCCTCCTTTAGTTCTCTTGCAAGGCATTCTTCAGGAGTTTCGTTAGCTTCAATTTTTCCGCCCGGAAATTCCCATCCTCCTCCAAAGTTCTCTTTTGGTGCACGTCTAGTTATTAAGACTTTATTATTTTTTATAATAACTCCGGCTACAACTTTTATTCTATTCATAAGCCACCTCTGTTTTATACTTCTAGTCATTTCTCGTAATATGCTATCTATTGCAATAGCACGCAATGTAGCTTCAATGCGACCACACTCTTAACTTGTATTAGTCATAATTAAATCTCTACCTACTCTAATTATATCATGATTTAATCCATTTTTATATTTTTTCGGACACCTAACTTCAATCATTGAGTAATTAATGTTAATTTCTTAAACGCAATAAAGTTGTGTATCATATATGTAGCATTTACTCTTTTATACATATTTTTTTATGCACTGTGTTCCTTTTAAATATTTATGTTCTTAAAGATTGCTTTCACTAATAAACTGTATTGACATCCCCAGTCTAAACATGATAGACTATAATTAGTCTAAACACTATAGACCGGAGGTCATACCATGTCTAATAACATATACTTAACCGATGCAGAGGAAAAGCTTGCATCAATCATATGGGATCATGCTCCGATATCTTCACCCGATTTGGTTGCCCTTGCGGATAAAGAGCTTAATTGGAAGAAATCCACGACTTATACAATATTGAAAAAGCTCTGCGATAAAGGTGTATTTAAGAACGAAAACGCGAATGTAACCGTTTTGCTTACGAGGGAAGAACTATTGTCCCGCCAAAGCCGCCGTTATGTTGAGGATGCCTTCGGCGGTTCGCTGCCCAGGTTTATTGCGTCCTTTTTTTGGCGGAAGGAAGCTTTCCCCCGAACAGGCGGCGGAGCTAAAACGCCTGATCGAAGAACATGAGGAGGATCCGAAGAATGGATAAGCTGTTCCTCACCATCCTTAATATGAGCCTAACGGGATCTTTTGTTATAACCGCAGTATGCCTTTTGCGGCTTCTTCTTAAGAAAGCCCCCAAAATCATTGCATACTCCCTTTGGGCGGTAGCAGGCTTCCGGCTTTTATTCCCGTTTTCTATTGAGAGTGTTTTCAGCCTGATACCTTTTAATGCCAGGACGATACCGACTGATATAGCCACTCAGCCTGTTCCGCGCATTGAAAGCGGCATATCCACTCTTAATAATGCCGTAAGCGGCCTTCTGCCCTCTCCTTCACCTTACGAAAGCGTAAACCCTCTTCAGGTATGGACAACTGCTGGAGCATATGTATGGCTTGCCGTAGCGGCCTTAATGCTCATATACGGTGTGGTGTCATACATTTTTCTAAAGAGAAGGCTTAAGGACGCCGCCCTTGTTGAAACCGATATCTATGAAACCCCGCACATAAAATCACCCTTTGTGCTTGGAGTGATTAAGCCTCGCATATACCTTCCCATAGGGCTTTCAGAAAATGAGAAATGCTATATCCTCCTCCACGAGAAAACACATATAAGGCGGCATGACCATCTGATTAAAATAGCGGGATATTTCATCCTGTGCCTGCACTGGTTCAATCCCCTTGTCTGGGTGGGATTCCTGTTAATGAACGCGGATATGGAAATGTCCTGCGACGAGCGCGTGCTTAAGGAAATGGGCGCCGATATGAAAAAGGATTATTCCCTTTCTCTTTTGGCCCTGGCCACGGAGCGTATAAGCATCGGTGGAAGCCCCCTGGCTTTCGGCGAAGGCGGCATAAAGGCAAGGATAAAGAATGTTCTTAATTTCAAAAAGCGTTCGCGGATTTTCATCATTTCCGCAGTTGTGCTTGCGGCCGTAATATGCGCTGGCCTGGCCGTAAACCGGACCAAAAAGCCCAAGCCTGCTGAAATTGACTTGGTCGGTAAAATGCCTGCAAAGCAATATGTCCTTGAAAACCCGACTCAAAGAGCTAGGTTAGAAAGCATGATGTCCGTGACCCTTTATAAAGACGGCAGCGCAAAACTGTCCGCACCGTTAATTAGCAGCAGTATGATGCCGCCATGCAAATATTCCTACGAAGATGATGAATTATTAATATTTACAAGCATTGATTCAAAGACGGATGAAAAAGCTTTAGGCAAAAAAGACGGTGAGGTTATCGCAAGATTTACTATTGTAGACGAAAACACCCTTGTGTTTAAATCCGGCACGGTATATGCAGATAAAGGAGCCCGTTATGTTGCGGTGTCAACCGATGAAGCAAATTCACCCGAGCTTAAGCTTTATCTGGGTGTCCCTGCGCTGCCTATAGAGGCAAAGCCTATTGAAATTGGTGAAGATGGCTTTTATACCCTGGATAATGTTATATCCGCAGTCGTGTATTATCCTGGGGAAGCTGATATTGTGCTCTATTTTTCCGGAATTAAGCCGGATGATGATCCGATTCCCGTACCGTTCCCTTATGAAAATGCGGATGAGCACATGATTCGCATTGATGTGGAGAATATTTTCCCTGATGGGTATAAAGGCAGTGTCTGGGCGGTTGTAACGGATTCGGAAGGGATAAAGCACTACAGCAATACCCTTTATGTATCCTATCCTCGTCCGGAGCCGTATACAAAAGACGAGGCGCAAGTATGGCTTGATTATTATTTTGCCGAAGATATGCCCTGGGATAAAAGCCTGACGCTTGAGCTTCCCGAATTCCCTGATACCGTGTTCGAATGGACCCCTTATAATGTTAAGGCAATAGATTCAAACGGTGAAAGGAATATTATAAGCGGGATGCCCGTCTGGAACGTTTTCCTTGCGGACCTGACAGGCGACGGGCTGCCGGAATTCTGCGCTACGGTCAGCATAGGCTCCGGTATCGTTGACGAGCGCATAATTGCTTACGACTATGCAGCAGGGAATGCCTATGAACTCAGCGACCGCATGAAATATGACTATGCGCTGTACCTTGACAACGGGAAACTGATGGCAAAAAAGACAACGTACCCCGACCTGCAAAGCGACCCTGTCGCTGTAGGTGAGCCGGCCATTGTGGACGGAAAGCTCACTTTAATTGAACATTGATAAAGCCTGTGTATTTTTATGTTTATACACAGGCTTAATATATCACGTTTCATTCCCTTATTTGCATTTCTCAGATGACTTAATCATCCAAACCGCGTCACTGAAGGTATTAAAAAGGTTCTGCCCCTACTCCACACTCTTCAACGATTCAACCATATCAATGGACTTCACCTTACGGGCAAGAAAGAATTGGATCAACAATGAGAAAATTAATGTCAGTCCGCATGCAATCATAAGGCTGATTACAGAAACAACCGGAGTAAACAGCATATCATCCTGCTCACTGACACTAATAACAACTTTTGTTAGCCAAAATCCGGGCAGTATGCCAAGCAGAATACCTATGCAGGATATCAGAACATTCTCACGCACGATCAGGGATTTTATTTCGTTTTGATGATACCCCAGCACCTTAAGCGTAGCAAATTCGCGGGTACGTTCATGAAAATTCAAAATCCCCATATTATACAGAACAACAAACGCAAGCGCAAACGCAAATGCTATCATGAGCACGGCAATGCTCATAATACTCTCCATCAACGATATGGTTTCCTCTCTCAGCGAGGATATTAAATCCAATCTTTCCACTCGGTCCAACTGGTTCAAATAGTCAACACAATCCGCATCCGGTTCCTTTATCAGCAGCGCGGATGGAGCAAAAGCTTCTCTTCCCAGAGATTCCCACGATTTTGCGGACATAAAAAGCCCCTGACCTAAACCTATTGAAGTAATATCAACAATTTTTAATACCACCGCATTTATATCACCGGGAAATTTAAGTATGACGGTATCCCCTGTCTTTACATCCATTACCTTTGCCAGCTTTTTCGATATAATTATGCCGTCGCCGGGCAGCTTATCTGCCTGCGCTTTAATACCCAAATCAATCAGTGTTTGCTCATCTTCCAAAACAGTTAACAAAACGGTACGGCTATTATTGCCTGTCTGCAAGCTGACAACCCTCTCCATCACACCTTCGACAGTCCGCGCGGGAATATCCTCTTTGTTTATTAACGGCTCTTGCGTATCACCGGCAAGGTTTGCACGAATGTCATAACGCAAGGTTTCCCCGTAATGGGTGTTTACCATATCAAGAAACGTATCCCTGATACCAAATGCTGTTATTATAAGTGCCGTACAGCATAGGACACCGAGCAGAGCCATAATTGTACGGGCTTTACTGCGGAACAGGTTGCGCAGAATCATTTTTGCGTTGAATTTAAGCCGTGTCCAAAATGCCGGAAAACGTTCCAGTAAAATACGGCTTCCCGCCTTTGGCGCCTTAGGTCGAAGCATGGCTGCAGGCACCTCATTAAAATGCCTTCTGCATGAAAGGTAACATACCGCACAGCTTAACAGGATGGACAAAACGCATACCAGGATTGATGCATAAGAAATCTTTACCGAAACCTTCTGAGGGATTTTATAAAATTCAGTTTCAATATTCCACATAAAAACCGGCAGAGTGTTTTTGCCAATGAAAAGTCCTGCCATCGAACCAATTAAAGAGGGATAAAATGCATATGAAAGATAATGCCGAAGAATCTTACCGTCATTATATCCCAAAGCTTTTAATATACCCATCTGTGTACGCTGGTTGTCTACTAATCGTGTCATTGTTGTTAACACAATCATTACGGATACTGAAAAAAACAGTACAGGAAATACGGAAGACAGGGATTTGAACTGTTCCACCTCACGTTTTATCATATCCGTGCTTTTATGGGCTTTTCTGTCACGGACCAAGGCATAAGGAAGGGCCGCTTCTATTGATTCCCTAACATCAGAAATGACAGCAGTCTCCGATAGCAATACCGTTATTTCATTCATGGGAACCTGGGGAACAGCGGCACTATTTACAATAATAAACCCATAGGATTTCGGATTAGGTATCAAATCCTTGGCGGTTATTATGTATTCAGGACTGATAACCAATCCGCGGATAATAAACGTTTTATTCATCCCGCCAATATTTATTGTGATACCGTCTCCCGCCTCCAAGTTATGTGCCTGCGCAAACTGCTGCTCCAGCAAGCATCCTTCGGTATCACTTTCTGAAAGCATGCTTCCGCTTTGAACCAGCGGAATATTGATACGTGCCTGCCCGTCTATTGCATGCAGTACAAGATCAGGTTCTCCGGAAAGTTCGGCGGTAACTTCCATGGTAATCCGGCTCTGAACGTCTTTTACACCCTGCAGGTTTTTAACTGTGTTCTCTGTGTCACTGTCAACGAATGGCACAGTAATCCAAATATCAGCAAGTCGCTGTGAATTAATATAACTGTCCACAGAAGCGTCAATTTCTCTCCAGGTTGCGTCCAGGCCGCTGAAAACCAATACACCCAGCGCGCATAACACCATTATGGACAGAAACTGCCATTTGGATTTTACCATGTCTCTTAATAATTTCTTCAACAAACTGCTTTTTACCATATTATTTCCTCCACCGGCTTGGGCGAGCCGTTGATTTCCACTGTCTCCACCCTGCCATTTTTTAAACGGATTACCCTGTCTGCGATAGATGCAATCAAAGCGTTGTGTGTTATGATAACAACCGTCGTATTGTATTCTCTTGATATGTCGCACAGCAGGCGCAGGACCTGGGCTCCGGTTTTCGAATCCAACGCTCCTGTGGGTTCGTCGCATAACAGCAGAGCGGGATTTTTGCATAAAGCGCGGGCTATAGCCACACGCTGCTGCTCCCCGCCTGACAGTTGGGCGGGGAAATTATGCAGCCTGTCTTTTAGTCCCACCTGTTCTAAAACCGTCACCGGATCAAGAGGATTCTGGCATACCTGTCTGGCAAGCTCCACATTTTCCAGTGCTGTAAGGTTAGGCATCAGGTTATAAAACTGGAAAACAAACCCTACATCAATCCGGCGGTAATTTGTTAACTCACGGCCTTCTAAATCCGTAATGACTTTATCATTCACATGTATTCGCCCCGATGTGGGACGATCCATGCCTCCAAGGAGATTCAACACGGTGGTTTTACCGGCACCGCTAGGTCCCAGTATCACGCACAGCTCCCCCTGTTCTATTTCGAAGCATACTTGATCCGCAGCTAATACAGCCGTTTGCCCGCTTCGATATTCCTTGGTTACATCCTCAAATTTAATATAGCTCATATACTCCTCCTTTATATTGAATGAATTCATTCATTTTAACAGCAAAAAATATAATGTATTTCCTTTACTGCTCTTTTACACCTAAAACACGATAAATTAATGTGAGAATATATTTTATATCCTCATACATTTTTTCTTTTCCTTCATTATAATTCACAGGCGACTCCCCCTGGATCCCATTTATGCCGTTTAAAATAAACCATGCGCTCTCATCAGGCTTGGGGCATGAAAAACAGCCCTGCTTATTACCCTCGATAATAAGATCCCTAAACAGCGGAAATATGCATTTTAAGCTTTTTTCAGTGACCCGCCTGTGCAGTTCCTCATTGCTTTTTTCATGTAAAAGAGGGATTAATTTATAGCTTATGCCGTATTCCGCAATATGCTTGAAATATATGTCCAGTTTTTCCTTTGCGTTAACTCCCGGTTCAAATGTTATGCCTTTAATCATACGCACAAATTCAAGCCCATATTTCTCGGCTATTGCGTCAAAAATTTCGGCCTTGGACTTAAAATACCGGTAGGGCAAACCCTGCGATATGCCAATTGCCTGCGCAATATCGGACATCATTGTATTATCAAATCCTTTTTCATGAAAGAGCTTCTCCGCGGCGGATATAATCTCTTCTCGCCTTTCCTCCGGCTCTTTGGATATACGGGCCATATAAAGGTCTCCTTTTACTATAATTATATTATATTATATAATAATGAATGAATTCAGTCAATAAAAAAATGTTTTAACCTCATAGACTCTAAATTGCAAGTTTAATTGCCTTACATATTCTTACAGAACACTGTTTTAAGCAGCCATTTCATTTGCAGTTCTAT
>ENA-OWOZ01001439-OWOZ01001439.1-bioreactor-metagenome-genome-assembly--contig:-NODE-1439-length-21835-cov-59.351825_pt1 | contig 21835 bp, 14 predicted proteins | sample MGYA00238140_ERZ651804 | MGnify/ENA primary metagenome ERZ651804 (study PRJEB26910, sample SAMN07631232) | bioreactor metagenome | isolation source: Switchgrass digestor | place: USA: Dartmouth... | reverse complement strand
ATTATCCAATACAAACCTGCTCTTCGGTATCCATTGAAGTCCCTGCCGGATCCACGAAGCTCCATCTCCAGATATGTATATTGTTTCAATACTCTCCTCGATGTACTGCTCATCTATGTATTGTGCTACCTTCAACCATAAATCTTCACTTTTGAAATCTCCGCCAAAGTACCGCACGTTCTTTAGAACATGCCTCTTATCTGTACTTTTATCTGCATCACTGTCCATACCCGTATGACCCCAAATGGTGAGGGGACGGTTCTCAACTTTTCAACATTTCAGGGGTAGAACCAGAGGGGACGGTTCTCACACATTTAACACTTTAAAAGAAATCAAAGGGGACGGTTCTCACATTTTTAGCATCCGGCAGACAATTCTTTCCTAACCAACACCATTTGTTGCCTGTTGCCGGAATAAAATGATTAAAATGTGAGAAACGTCCCCTCCAAAAAAGGTCAAATGTGTGAGAACCGTCCCCTAAAATTTCACCTTGACAGACCCGCGTTTTGCAACGGCACTGTCCTGGTACACCGCCTTTTTGCCCAGAAGGACCTTCAGCGTTTGCAGTATCAGCTTGATATCCAGCATCAGGCTGTAATCCCTGATATACAGCAGATCATACTTGAGCTTGTCCACCGCCGAGGTATCATATTTGCCATAAATCTGTGCATACCCCGTCATGCCGGCCTTCACAAGGTAACGGTGCGTATATTCCGGTATATCCCTGGAATACTGCTCAACAAAAAACGGTCTTTCAGGCCTCGGGCCAACAAAGCTCATATCACCTTTGAACACATTGAAAAGCTGCGGCAGTTCGTCCAGCCTGAAATTCCTAAGTACCTTTCCAACCTTCGTGATCCGCGGGTCGTCATCATTTGAGAGTACCGGGCCCGTGCTGTCCTCCGCATGGTCATACATTGTCCTGAACTTCAGCATCTGGAATTCCCTGTTCCCCACGGTTATCCGCGTTTGCTTGTATATAACCGGCCCCTTTGACGTTGCCCGTATAAGGATGGCAACAAATATCATGAGCGGAGCAGTTATTATGATGCCCAAAAACGACAGCACGATATCGAACAGCCTCTTGAAAAACTTCTGCTCCGTCGTCAGACCCAACCTGTCCACCATAAATGCAGGCATATCCTCAAACTGCACCATCCTCGCGCTCGACAGCGAGATCTCGAACAGGCGGGGCACGATATATACGACCTTTTTCTGATCAAGGCATTCCGTGATGATTTTCATCTTATCTTCATCGGAAACGTTGTCGCTTAGGAAGACCTCGTCCACGTCCTTGAGCCTGCTTAATGCTTTCCCTATTTTATCGGCAGGAATGACGCAGTGGATATGCAGCTTATCTCTTTTCAGCGTGTGACTCACTTTGTCGAGGATGGATCTCAGTTCGCCGCGTTCCCCGATGACCATAAGCTTTATATCTGCTGAAAATTTCCTTCTGACGCTCAGCACTATCCCTTTCCAGATGAACAGCAAAATGAACTGGAAAACAGGGGCGATTATCAAAATAAGCCTGGGAAACGAGAACCCGCGCAGGTAGTAGGTTATGGTAACCGTTGTGATGCTGAGGATAAAAATCGACTTAAGCAGTGTAACCGCAGTTTCCTGCAGTGTTTTCCTGTAGAATTTCAGCAGGCCGAAAATGTCAAAATAAATCAGTGCCGCAATCGTAATAAACGGCGCGGACGCGACATACGGTTCAAAGTTGAATGCCGGCAGCGTCCAATTGTACCTGACAAGGAACGCCAAAACATACGCGACATGGATCAAAGCCAGGTCGACTAGTATAATAGCTATTTTAGAATATTTATAGTATTTTCCAATCCTTTTGAACAGATTTAGCATTTTCAGCCCTTAACCATTATTTTTTACGGGTATATTATACTACATTTCATGCAATTTTGCTAAAACATATCTCTTTGGATAGTCGGTATTACTCCAGATGCAATATCAATGCAATATCACATTGAAAAGAGTAATATAAGCGAAGGATAAAAATAAAAACAAGATATAATTCGATAGAATTAGTCAAATCATTTAGAATACGATATAATTGAGATACAACATATTTCAAGAATTTCATCAATTCTTTTATAAAGACTTGATGGATTCTGTCAAATATGATACTTTTTTTAGATAATTATATTAAACAGTTGCTATAACTATACTCGATAAAAAAGTTAAGCATTTGGGAGATGAAAAAATGAAAATTGCAATTGCCGGAACCGGCTACGTTGGACTTGTAACAGGAGTAGTTTTGGCGCATATAGGTCATGAAGTTACCTGTGTTGATATAGATAAGAACAAAATCGAGAAATTGAACAATGGTATATGCCCTATATTTGAACCCGGACTACCGGAACTGATGTCTGAAAATGCAGCCAGGTTGACATATACATCGGATTACGCTGTAGCATATGCAGATGCTGAAGCCATATTCATTGCTGTGGGAACACCTGAGAAAATGGACGGATCTGCGAATTTATCCCATGTGTATGCTGTAGCCAGTCAGATTGCAGAGTCGGCAAGGCGGGACTGTATAGTTGTAGTTAAGTCTACTGTGCCCATTGGTACAAATGATAAGATTGAGCAGTACATTATAAAGAATTTAAAGCATGATATAACCGTAGATGTGGTATCCAACCCAGAATTTTTATCCCAGGGAACTGCGGTAAGGGACATGCTTCACGGAAGCCGTATAGTTATTGGCGCAGAAACGGACAAAGCTAGAGAGGTCATGGCTAAAATTTATGAAAACATGAATCAACCGATAATTTTTACTAACAGGCGAAGCGCAGAAATGATTAAATACGCGTCTAACGATTTCCTGGCCCTTAAAATATCATTCATAAATGAAATTGCGAATCTATGCGAGGTTCTGGGCGCAGATGTGGAAGATGTGGCGCGAGGCATGGGCATGGATCCGCGCATCGGTGATAAGTTCTTGAGAGCCGGTATAGGCTATGGGGGTTCTTGTTTCCCAAAAGATACAAAGGCACTGCATTGGCTTGGTAATTATCATGACCATGAGCTAAAGACAGTTAAAGCTGCAATAGAAGTGAATGAGAACCAAAAACTAAGGCTCATTAAGAAAGCCAGAAAATATTATGATACCTTTGAGGGGCTTACTATCGCTGTTTTGGGGCTCACATTCAAACCAGGTACTGATGATCTTAGAGAAGCGCCGTCATTGACCATCGTACCAATTCTGTTGGACGATGGAGCAACAGTAAAGGCCTATGACCCGTACGGTATTAACCGATTTAAGCAGAAGATCAACGGTGATATTATTAGCTGTGAGACTCCTGAAGAAGCGCTAAAGGATGCCGACATATGCTTTATCCTTACAGAGTGGCCTGAGATTGTAGAACTAGAGCCTGAAGCCTTTCTTACGATGAGGCGGCCTATTATTATGGATGGGCGAAACTGCTACAGGCTTGAAGCCATGGAAGGTCACGATTTGATCTACGAGTCCATTGGGCGTAAGACTGCAGGGAAAGGAAAAACTATTTTAACAGATAACTGATCCGGCAGACAAAGCTGTATGTTATGGAGGAAAGCCATGAAAAAAATGAGGGAGTTTCTAAAACGTTTTTTGCCCCCTCCGGTCAAGGCCTTTATGCGAGAGGTAAAGAACATATTAAATGCTATCACTGGAAGTAAAAAGGAGCTTAAAACTCTTATTCAAAAACTTGAGAAGGAAGTATCTATAAATTCTGACAGGTTTTTAAAAGAAATCACTGGTCTCCAAAAGGAATTCACTAAACAGAATGAAGAGATTAAACGCTTGTATACTTTATTTGAATCTGCCAACCGTGAGAATCTAAGGATTTACTTGGAGAGCAAGGAAGAGAGAAACCACATACTTGCAGAGTTTTTCAACGAAAGGCAGCAACTGAGAGAAGAATACGGTAGGAGGCTTGAGCGAGTTTCTGCATTACTGGAAGATGAAAAAGCCCAAAATAGCAAGTTGCATAATATGTTGGATGAATATGGAAAGGAAAGCAATAAATTATCTGAGATTGAACAGAAACAGGGGGAAATTATTAAAGGAATTAGCGATTCTATAAAGGATATTTCAGGGAATGTAAGGAAGTTGATAAGCTGGGTACCTGAGCGTTACATGTATAATAATGACTACGAACGTAGAGTAACCACCAGTTTTAAAGAATATAGGGAACGCCCCGATTATCCGCAAAAGTTGTTAGCTCTTTTGAAAGGATTGGACGATGAGAGCGCTGCAACAGTTATAAAGACTTTAACACGCCAGGAAATGATATGGGGTACAGAAGGAAAGCCGTTGAATATATTGACTGATGAAGAGAATGAGCAAATAAGATACCTAAAGCAGCATTTCTATGGAAATATTTTGAAAATTTCGGATGATATATATTGCTATAGAAACTATCTACTGCCCATTAATCATTTTGAACCATGTGTTTTTATATATCGTTATGGCTTAGAAAAAGTAATAGACAAGTCCAGGTTTTCCGACAAATGTATTATTGATGCTGGCGCATTTATCGGGGATACAGCATTAATATTATCACCGCTTACATCATCAAAGGTATATGCGTTTGAACCTACAAGCAAGTATTTCAATTTATTGAAACGAACTGTTGAATTAAATAATTTAATAAACGTTGTTCCAGTACGTGCGGCATTAGGGGCGAATTGTGGGCGAGTAAATATTAATGTTGCCTGTTCTAGTAGCTCTGTTTTGAAACCTAATATAGACCTTGAAGGTTCTGAGGAAGCAGAATTAATTGCTCTTGACATGTTTGTTGAGGAGAGAGGACTCGTGGTCGGTCTCATAAAGGTTGACATAGAAGGTTATGAACAAGAGTTTCTGAAAGGTGCAGAAAACACGATTAAGAAACAGCGCCCAACATTGATGATAAGCATATATCATAATCCTAATGACTTTTTTATGATTAAGCCTATTATAGAAAGTTGGAATCTCGGATACAGATTTAAAGTATATAAACCTGTTGATTTTTCTATCTCACGAGAGGTTTTGCTTATAGCAGAACCTAGTGCGTAGTATTACAAGGGTATTCTAGCTTTATGAAGATGAGAGGGATATTATGCCAAAAATTTCTATATTAATACCTGTATACAATGCTGAAGAGTATATATCGCAATGCTTGGACAGTGTAGTAAATCAGACAATGAAAGATATTGAGATCATTTGTGTTTTGGATGGTGGCAAAGATGCTAGTGAAGATATATGTAGAACGTATGCTGACCGTGATAATAGGATCAGAATTGTTGACCACCAAAAAAATAAAGGTCTTCTAGTCGCTCGCAAGACAGGCGTTGATTTAGCAGAAGGCGAATTTATCATATTTCTTGACTCTGATGACTGGTTGGAAATTGATGCTTGCAGCCGTCTTTATGATCAGATTAAATTCAATAGGGTCGATATCTTGCAGTTTGGGTCTTATGTAGATGCTGAAGACAGTGTGCCTGAGCAAAGAGTTGCGGGGGTAAAGAAGCTTTTAGAACCTTTTATCGGAAAGCTTGATGGAGAAAAAGTTTTCGAAAGCGCATTTTTAGAGAGAAAATTTGGTTTTACGATTTGGAATAAAATATACAGAGCAGAACTTTGTAAAGAGGTTTACAATAGTTTCAGTGATGACGAAAACATTTATAAAGCGGAAGACTTATGTGCATTTTTTCGATTGGCATATTTTGCGAAATCGTATATCGGTATAGAGGACAAATTCTATCATTATCGGTTCGGTGCAGGTATAACGGGTAGAAACAAAATTGATCTTAAGACTCTTGATACTTATTGTCGTCAGGTAGATGTTTCAGAAAAATGTCGCCAATTCTTGATTGAACAGGGGACATTTACTAAGTATCGAGGCATATACGAACACCTTAAAAAGAGTCTCTTGAACGAATGCATAAACAATTGGTTTTCATATCTTGACGAAGAAGATAGTACAGAAGGATTTAAACTCCTTGTTAAGTATTGGGATGGTACAGATTTAGCTATAGCGTTGTCGCAGCGATGGTACTATGATTCAGTAATTATGCTTTCAGACAGGATTTATTCGCCGGATCTCTTGCCACGTACAGCTAGGAAAATAAATAGGATAGCCATATACTATCACAGATACTCCATGGGAGGTGTACAAAAGGTTATTTCTCTGCTAATGTTTGCCCTAAAGGCACAAGGCTACGAAGTATTGTTAATCACAGATGAAGAACCATCTGATACTGACTACCCTCTACCGGAGTCTGTCGAACGTGTGGTTATTCCTGGATCTAATAAGCCTAGCGAATATCCTATGCATGCGGTAGCTTTGAGAGATGCGCTTAACGCTTTTGGTGCTGATTTAGTTATTTATAACGCAACATCATCATGGAATGTCCTTTTTGATATTCTTGTTGTTAAATCCATGGGTATTCCTGTTGTACTCTACATACATGAATACTTTGGCGTGGGATTCAGATATCTCTATTATTTACCGATCAGAAAGATAAAAGTCTATAGATTTGCAGACGTTCTAATAACACTCTCAAAGACACAACGGGATTACTGGCGTGCTGTAGGTTCGAACGCCGTTTATCTGCCAAATCCGTTAGACGATATAGCCCGTAATGTAAAGGTATCAGCTCTGAATAATCATGATATTATTTGGGTTGGCCGTATGTCAAAAGAAAAGCGTTACTTAGATGCTTTAGATGTTTTAGCAAAGGTCAGAAAAGTGATTCCGGATGCGCGATTACTTTTTGTTGGATGCTTTTTATCTAAGAACGATGAGAATGAATTTTACAATAAGATAAATTCACTCAAGTTAATGAATAACGTGATATTTTACGGATATGTAAATGATGTATATCCGCTTTATGAAAAAGCCTCTTTATGTCTTATTACATCAGAGACTGAGTCTTTTTGCATGGCGCTTGCCGAAAGTAAAGTAGCAGGTCTGCCTTGTGTCATGTACAAAATGCCATATTTGGAATTGCAGCAGGATAGTTCGGGTATTATTGCTGTGAATATGTATGATACTTCTGCTGCTGCAGAAGCCATAATACAAATATTTACCGATGATGATCTTATGCATCGCCTAGGGTCAGAGGCTCGTAAGAGTATTGAACCACTACTGAATCTGGATTATGGGAATGCATGGAAAAGACTTATTGAGGAATTAGAAAAACTTCCGATTCCAAAGTTGATGAAGGATAGGCGTTCAAATGAGATTATTATTAATGAGCTTATAGATGCCTACCTTAAAGGTGTAAAACGGTACCGTACTTTGGAGAGCGAACTCAAGCAAATTTCTAGTTCAGAGATTGATATCAATAAGTTACATAAACAACTGGCGGAGGCTAAGAAAAAAACAACAGATATTCAGAATTCTATTTCCTACAGGTTAGGACGCACTATTACATGGGCTCCACGTAAGCTTAGAGGATTATTGAGATGTTTGAAATATAAAGGATGGAGAAGCACGTTTAACCTATGCATAGGATATATTCCTTGTGTTGGGAAGAAAAGCTTAGAACGTAATAAGACAAAGACTCTATCTTCATCTAAAGATGCAGTTTCAATTACATCAAGTAATTCAATTAGTTTATCTACAACAAAGAAACAGAAGATGTTGCCTTTATATGAGGATAAGTCAAAGAACATCAATGCTATATCTAGTATAATCGAAAAAAAAATACTATTAGTTACACATCAGCTTGAATATACAGGTTCAGAACATAGTTTACTCAGAATGTGCAGAGTAATACAAAATCATAAAATGCGGGCTGAGGTTTGGTCATATAAAGATGGAAAGTTCAAGCATGAGCTTGAGAAAATGGGAATCAACGTTTCTATTATTGGACCAGAAAGATTCTCTTCCCTAGAAATTCAAGAGAAAATAAAGGAATATGACCTTGCTATATCAAATACCGCGTTAACTTATTCTTTTATTATTGCATTTCAAGGCATTGTTCGCACAATCTGGTATATAAGAGAAGCTCAGAATTTACCGCTAATGTTGCCAGGTAACAATGGTTTATTGAAGGCATTAATAAATGCTAATAATATCTATTGTGTCAGCGAATACGCTCGAGACTTTATCTTGGCAAATTATAACAAAAATGTACGGGTGCTTCATAATTGTGTGGATGATGAGTATAAGAACTACATAAGTGATAGTGATTCATCTAAAGGTAAAAAAGTGAAATTTTTGACTTTAGGGACTATTGAGAGAAGGAAGGGCTATGATATACTCGTACAAGCTTATTTAGGATTAGATAAGGTGTTTAAAGAAAAAAGTGAGATACACTTTGCTGGAAGAATTATGCCATACGATTGGGCGAAACGTTTTCATGAGCCTTTCTTGAAGGAGATTGAGGGAAAAGAAGGCATATTTTATCATGGCGAAATAACTGACCGTTCTATTCTTCTGCGGTTGATGAGTAATTCAGATGTAGTTGTTGTTCCTTCAAGAGATGAGTCCTGCTCGTTGGTAGCGCTAGAAGGTGCTATGATGGGAAAGCCACTAATTGTAACAGAAAATGTCGGAGCAAAATACTTGGTAAATGACTTAAATGGTTGGGTTGTGAGGACAGAGGACGAAGTATCTTTGCGTAAGGCATTCATAGAAGCTATTGACAAACCTGAATTACTAAAAGCAATGGGTAAGGCATCTCGCATAGAGTATCTTAAAACTTCAACATATGAAATATTTGAAAAGAGATTTATAGAAATGGTAATAGATAACTTACAATGATGGGGGATTTAAATTGTCAAAGGCTAAGAATATGTTATATTCATTTGATGTATTTGATACCATTATAACCAGAGCAACCGCGAATCCTCATGGTGTTTTTTCTATTATGGAGCATAGACTTTGTACTAGTAATAGGTACCTGGGTATACACCCTCATATCCGTGAAAATTTCTGTGAGCTTCGTATAAACGCTGAAATAATGGCGAGAAAATGTTTTAATGGAAGGGAAGAAATAACGTTAACCCAAATTTATGATGCCTTGAGTACAACAGGTGAATTGACAGATTCTCAGATAGGAGATATTATCGAACTTGAGATTGAAACTGAGCTTGAGAATGTAGTACCAATTCCACGTATGATAAACCAAATTCGTTCATTGCGGGAAAGTGGAAAGCATGTTGTGTTGATTTCCGATATGTATCTCGACCCTATTACTATACGGCGTTTAATTATGAAAGTTGAACCTTCCCTTTGCGAAATTCCACTGTATGTTTCAAGTGAGTACGGCAAAACAAAAAATACAGGTAATCTTTATAAGGTAGTTAGAGATAAAGAGAATGTTTCATATGAGAATTGGATTCATACCGGTGATAATATCCTCTCAGACATTCAGAGAGCAAAAGCACTAGGAATTAAAACAAATCACGTTGAATTTGCCAAATTATTGCCATACGAGATTCAAGTTTTGCGGGAGTATGGAAACGATCCTAGGATTCAATTAGCTATTGGAGCAGCAAGGAACACACGGCTAGTTAATTCCGCCAATTACCGAATGGAATTTGGTTGTTCCATCGGTGGACCTATGCTATTTAACTATGTAGAATGGATAATTCAGAGAAGTCTAGAAATGGGGATACATTATCTATATTTTGTAGCCAGGGATGGTTATGTATTAAAGAAAATTGCGGATTCCATTATTAGAATCAAAGGGCTTGATATCCAAACCAAGTATATTTATGGTTCTCGTTCTGCATGGCGAATGCCTTCTTTGACTCGGGATAATTTCGATATAAGTTTTGTTTTCAATGAAGCATGGGCATTAACGGATATGAACTCCCTTGCTTCAACATTAGGACTGGAAATGGAAGAGCTTTCAAGATTTTTACCGGAAAAGTATTCAAATGGCCATTATCAGCCAAGCCGAAGTGAATTGTCTGAGTTTAAATCGATACTAAGTGATAACACTGAATTTAGGGAATTTCTTTGTAAGAAAGTTGAACCAAAACGACATATAGTGCAAGCATATCTAAAACAAACTATTGAATGGGGAAAAGATAATTTTGCGTTTGTAGAGTTACGTGGCACAGGAAAAACTATGCAATGTTTGGCTGATATTGTATCAGATTTTTGGGATAAACCAATCAGAGTGTTTTATTTGGAATTATTAGGTGTTAATCAGAAGAAAAATTGCGTGCTGTATAATTGGTTGCCGAGTAGGCTATATCTTGCACAAACAGTAGAAATATTATGTCGAGCAATGCATGGACAGACTGTCGGGTATGAGTATGTTGCTGATTCTATTGTACCTATTCTAGAAGCAGAAGAGGGAGAGGCGTTAAGGGAATACGGATACGATGATTATATTAGCGGCGTATCGCATTATACAGAAAGAATTACTGCTGCATTGCACAACAATAATTTGTATATGTTTGATCCACGTATATTTTTAAAATATATGGATTATATAACAAAAACACCAGACACAGAAATGCTCAAATTTATCGGTGATATGCCCTTTCAAGGAAGTAGCATTTCGGGCGATAACAAAATATATAAATTTGCTCCTGTTCTTACCCTTGCAGATGTGGAGCGGATTTATAATACTACAAAAGACCGTCGAAGTCTGGTTTATAATGGAAGCGCCTTGGAACTTTCTGAGTTACGTAGCCCACCAGAGCTACGAGAACGTATCAAATTATATATTAGCAGGAGATAAGATGAAATTTAAATATTACTATCATGTAGTCAACATTATTAGAATTTGACTGGAGAAAACCATGAAAACTATAGAATATCTCATCGTCGGTTCTGGCCTTTTTGGCTCAGTTTTTGCACACGAGGCAGCAAAACGGGGAAAACGCTGCCTTGTTATCGATCGCCGGGGTCATATTGGCGGCAATGTATATTGCGAAAATATAAATGGCATAAACGTCCACAGGTACGGAGCCCATATATTCCATACCTCAAACAGAGAGGTTTGGGAATATATAAATCAGTTTGCTGAGTTTAATAATTTTATCAACTCACCGATTGCTGTCTATGGTGATGAGGTATATAACCTTCCATTCAATATGAATACATTTAATAAAATGTGGGGAGTGAGAACCCCGGCTGAGGCAAAGGCAAAGATAGCTCAGCAGGTCGGAGAGGCGGGGATAAAGGAACCAAAAAATCTTGAGGAACAGGCTATATCATTGGTTGGTTACGATATTTATGAGAAGCTGATAAAGGGTTATACCGAGAAACAATGGGGACGTAGCTGCAGGGATTTGCCGCCTTTTATCATAAAAAGGTTGCCATTGCGCTTTACTTATGACAATAACTACTTTAATGACAGGTGGCAGGGTATTCCTGTCGGCGGGTATACGCCTATAATTGAGAAAATGCTTGAAGGAAGCGAGGTATTGCTAAACACAGATTATTTTGATTTTATCAAGGATAACCCGAATATTGCAGAGAAAATAGTTTATACAGGCATGCTGGATGAGTTCTTCGGTTATTCCCTGGGACATCTTGAATGGCGCAGTTTACGATTTGAAACCGAGGTTCTTGACATAGATAATTTCCAGGGCAATGCTGTTGTCAATTATACTTCTCGTGATGTTCCCTGGACGCGAATCATCGAGCATAAACATTTTGAGTTCGGCACCCAACCTACTACGGTGATCACCAGAGAATATCCCCTGGAATGGGAACCGGGTGTTGAGCCCTATTACCCGATAAATGACGAAAAGAATGAGATACTTGCCAGCAAATACAGGGAACTTGCCGGCAAATGCGAAAACGTCATATTTGGCGGTCGGCTTGCGCATTATAAGTACTATGATATGGATAAAGTAATAGCTGTTGCTTTGGAAACCGTAAAAAAAGAATTTGGCGAATAAGCCGGGCATTGCTCTGTTATTCGCGCGGGCTTGTACTTCCTTTGGACAGCTTATATTTGATTTTATAAAGCGTATATTTCAGACCGTTGTTTTTCAGGCTCCTGAAAAAGGCTTTTATAATGCTGTATTTGACAGGTTCATCGTTTATGCCGTTATCTGAAATGCATTCATTTTTCATAATTTTTTGATATTGCTCGTATTCTCCTTTATTCCAGAAGTAAGTTCCGTCATGCCGGGTGATGCCAAGCTCCTGGAAAAAATCGGTCCTAAGACTGTCATACAGCTTTTTGTAGGCAGGTCCAGTTATCGTATTGAGGTTCCACAGCGAAAAATGCAAGGAATAGTTAATATAGCTTTGTTCGACTTCCTCATAAATACCTGCTTTCTTCAGTTCCTCCCGCAATGCGAGCAAAGCGTTATAAAAACAACGCCACGACTGTTCCCGTGTTCTTGATAAGGACGATTGAAGGCTTATCCGGTGATGGGCGAGTACTTCATCCATTACCATGATTCTTTTAGCTTTCACAAGAGCAGTGAAAGCAAAAAGGAGATCGTTTGTCGTCCTTTGCGCTTGAAAAAGGAGGTTGTTCGAAATAGCAAATTCACGTCTGTATAATTTATCCCAAACCCAGCCTACAAATATATTAAAAATGTCCTTTTTTATGTCTTTATAACTAAAGATTTTTTTTCTTGGAAGAAGATCCTTTCTTATAGTATCATATTGTGGAATAAAAGTATTGGTGTCATTATCGTAAAAGTCAGAACGGAATACCACAAAATCCAAATTATAAGTTGAGCAAGCTTCATATGCCTTCTCCAGCATATTCAATTCAAAGAAGTCATCTGAATCCAAGAATGATAAGTATTCTCCCCTTGCCACTTTTAAACCTGCGTTTCTTGCGGCACCTGCCCCCGAATTCTTTTGATTGATAATAATGATCCTGGAATCTTGAACAGCGTATTCTTGCAGTATGTTTAGTGAACAATCGGTTGATTCATCATTAACGCAAATGATTTCAATATCGTTCAATGTTTGATTAATGACACTATCCAAACATTTACGCAAATAGTTTTCGACGTTATAAACAGGTATTATAACGGATACCTTTGGGCGTTTCAGCTTCATAACCATTTTACACTGTACTATTTTATGATACCAAGTTTTTCTAACACCTTATTGTATGTATATTTAAGACCATTTTTTCGTAAACTGTAAATACCTTTATGTATCATTTTGATACATTCAATAAATAAATTACGTTTCTTTAGTTCATTTTTTTCATTTTGAACTCTTTTCCAGCATATTTTGTAATGGGCAATGATCGTTTCAAGCAAAATCTTATTATCGGTAACCTCGATCTCTTTTTTTGGCAATAATAACGAGTCGAAAACATTTTTCCAAGCAGTTTCATAATCAAAACCCAGATACTTCTTTATGCTCTCTTTTGCCTCCCGTCCAAGTTCGAGCCGTAACTCATCGTTACTGAACAATCTAATGATTTGCTCGGCAGCGCCTTTAATATCACCTGGTTTTACACTAATAATTCCTTTATTGTCTTTTACCATCTCCAAATAAGGCATCTCATACATAACAGTTGGTAATCCGTGTGCTTTGCTTTCTATCAACGTCATTGAAAATCCTTCGTATAAGGATGTCAATAAGTGTATTGATGAGGCTTGATAAAATTGGCTTACATCATGCCTGAACCCGCAAAACTCTACATTATTAGAGAGCTTAAGTCTTTCGCATTCTTTGTGGTATTTGTCCATTGTTTCTGGAGGATGTGTAGTTCCAACCATATACAATTTAGCATCAGGAAAACTTTTTACGACAATCTCCATAATGCGCAAAGCATCCATTGGCTGCTTTTCATCGGAAAAGCGGCCAATCCAAATTAAATTATGATTTTTTAGATCACTTATAGGTGCATCAATTAATGTTCTATCTAAAGGATTTGGAATAAAATGCACATTATTGGCAAAATAGCTCCAATATGTACGGTCAACTGATGATAATGATACAATTGCATCACTCAAAGAATAAATTATCGGCAATTGGTAAAACGTATTTTGGAATGTTATCATAGGGGCTGAAAAAACAGAATGTGTATTTACTATGAAAGGCACACCACAGCTTTTTATGGTGATCATATCCCAAAAAAGCAACGGTGATACCCAGGCATGATAAACTAATGCATCAATTTGGTATTCATTTATAAAATCAAACCATTGATTCATCCGTATTTCAAAATTGTTGCGGTCCGTTCTTAGAAATGATTGTAATACAACCCTTTGAACTCCTTCAGGCAATTGATAATCATTTTTGCTAGGTTCAGTATCCGTAAAGAGGATAACCTTATAACCCATTCGAATCCATATAGGAATTAGAATGGATAATACACGCTGAACACCGCCATTTTCAATATGATGATAATATGTAGCTATTGTTTTAATATGATTACGTTTAGGGGTAAGAGTCAATGCACCATTTATTCTATCAGCAAGTATATCGCGGTCGTACCATCTTTTCTTAGCAAGTGCTGCGATAACCCTTTTGGCGCCCCAATATTTTACGAGGATATCAAAGCCTTTTGAGCTCTCTCTGTCCTGCATACGGAGCAACCAATTGGTTAAGCATTCATCGAATAATTTCTCCTCATATTTTTGATATATATTTTTATACTCAGTAAAACATCTTTGTTCTTTTAAAAACAATTCTATTCCTTTAGCAACATATGATTGTGTACAATAACGCTCCAGGATTTCGCAATTTATCCATTCATGCCCGGTAATACCTCTTCCAAAGCAATAGTGATAAAGGGCTTTTTGATTTGATAGACCGTAATATGAATTGGCAAAAAAAGCAATAGCAAAGAAGGCGTATAAATCCTGAGCCTTAGGATATTTTCCTTCAGGGATATATTGGAAAGCCTTTTTGCACAATGATGCTGAATAAATTTTATTCCATAGAGTAAAACCGTATTTCTCATATAAAAAACAATATTCAAAAACATCTTTTCCTTGCAACTTTGTGGGATAAGGCAATAATAATTTTTCAAGAGACTTGATGCGATTTTCTGGAATTCCGCCGCAATTTTCTATTGCCGTGTTAAAGTGTAAGATATCAACATTTAAACGCTTAATTTCTGAGTAGAGTATAGCACAAGTATCTGGTTCAATATAATCATCGGAATCCAAGAAAAGAATATACTCACCATTAGCTATTGCAACACCATCTTTCCTAGCTTGGGATGCGCTCTTGTTCGTTTCGTATGACATATATTTAATACGAGAATCGGTGGAAGCATATTTCTGTATTATTTTCAATGAATTATCCTTAGAGCAATCATCGACGCAAATAATCTCGATATCTGTAAGTGTTTGATTAACGACGCTATCCAAGCATTGCTCTAAGAAATTATCTGTATTATGAACAGGGATAATAATAGATATTTTCGGCATTATTTCCTCAATCCTTTAAATATTAATAAGTAATATTATTAATGGTTATACCACCTACCCACACTATTATATAAAACATCCGGTACTAATCAAATAGTTCAAAATTTCTTTTGTCTTATAAATTCTTCATACCGATTACATATTTCAATCGGATCTCCAAATCCCATCTGCTTTCCTTTTTCTAACCATAGAACCTTATTACATAATTGCCGGATCTGCTGTGTGGAATGTGATACCAGAATGGTCGTTACGCCCCTGCTGATTATCTCCATCATTTTTGCTTCGCTCTTTTTACTGAACGCTGCATCCCCAACAGACAGGACTTCATCCAGGATAAGAATGTCAGGGTTGACCAGGCTGGCAATGCTGAAAGCAAGCCGTGATTTCATGCCAGAGGACAACTGTTTGAAGGGTCTGTCCTGAAACTCCTGAAGCTCGGCAAATTCAATGATCGAATCATACATTTCATCCATAAAGCGACGTGTATAGCCGAGCATGGCGCCCCTTAAGTAGGTGTTTTCCTTTACGGTCAGATCCCCGTCAAAACCGGAAGCGAGCTCCAGCAGGGCGGCCACATTACCGTTGATTTCGACTTTTCCTTTTGTAGGATTCATTATTCCGGCTATGACTTTCAGAAGTGTGGATTTACCGGCGCCGTTGCTGCCGATAATGCCCAGCAAGTCACCCTTTTCGAGCGAAAAACTTACTCCGTCCACTGCCCAGAATTCCTTCACATGGTAATTATGCGAAAGCTTACGCACAACATATTCTTTCAAGCCTATATTTTTAAAATCGCCGATGATATATCTGACTGATACGTTTTTCAAAACAACAGTCGGTTTTGTATTATCCATTGCTTTCCCCCATCACAAGTAGTATAAGAACTTCTGGTTATGCTTCTTATACATTCTAACTCCAATAAGTAAGACCGCAAAGGCGTAACCGAATGCCAAAAGGTGTGTTATCAGGTCCGGAATAGCATTGTTGATTACAATCTTGCGGAAATAACTGATATACACATATATAGGATTCAGTAAAAAGAGTTTCTGTACAGTCGGTTCATATGCGTTTATGTTATAAAAAATGGCGGACAGGTACATGAGCATCAATGTAAAGATGCTGTACAGATACTGGATGTCCTTAAAGAACACGTAGAGCGCGGAAAGTATGGAACCAACCCCGATATTGAAAAAAACCAGACAGACTATCGGGTATACCAGTAAAAGGAATTTCCAGTGGAATGCAATGCCGTCCAGTAGGCAGAATCCCAGGAAGACAAGGAAAGTCAACCCGAAGTTGATAAGCGAGGATACGTTTTTGGAAAGCAGAAACAGGTATTTCGGCACATTGACTTTGGTAAAAATGCCGGCATTGTCAACCAACGAGGACATACCCTGGTTGGTGGCGTCGCTGAAGTAGGAGAAAACGAGTGTCCCGGCAAACAAGTATGTGGTATAGTGGTTTGTTGTCCTGCCAAAAAATTCGGTGAATACGATTCTCATGACGAGCAGGGTTAACAATGGGGACAACAAGCTCCACAAAATCCCCAATACCGTTCTCTTGTATTTCTTCTTAAAATCCCTCTTAACCAGTTCTTCAAAAAGGAATTTATATTTCCTTATTTTATTTAACATACCCCTTTCTCCTTCTACAGATCTTGCCTCTCATATCACGAGCAAATTTTGTCCTGCGTGAATTTGGCGGTACCAGCAAGTACTTGAATTTTCTCTTAACATATTTAACAGTGTTTAGTTGAAAATCGATCCTTTGCAATTCCAGTGATTTTACCTTATTGTTCTCTAGCAACCAGGTATAATAAACGCCTAATAAACGTTCCGCTAAATACCCGTTAACCCTGGCTTCCTGCCCGGTATAATTTTTTTGTCCGCTCCTGTTATCATATTCGCTAAGTATTTTAAAGAGCCAATTACAGTAATCGTTAAACAATTGCTTTTTCATAATGAATATATTGCAAGGATACATCTTTGTTCCTGACATATATTTTTCAAACGCACACATATATTCAGGGAACAGTTCATCTATTATACCGGATAACAGTTGCAGATCTTCAGCATGATGGAAGGCTGCATTCCCGTAATAGGTATTCATATCTACATTCATTTCTTCAGCTAACGGCATTATAATATCATATTTACAAATAAGCTGCCGGATTTTCTCGGTATCATTATAGCATAACTTATTTAACAGGTTTTCATTTGGATAATTTGCCAGTATATATGGCCTCTTCCCCCTTTTCAGTCTGAAAGATAAATATCTTCTGTAGTGGAAGAAACCATAATAATCAGCGTTATCATTTTTCCACGCCCAGTATTGAGCTGTTAATTCACAATAAGACCTATTCATCAATGAAATATTGTCACCATTATTATCATAAATCATGCCTTCAAATTTTTCATGGGTAAGTGCTGCACCAACCTGAATCGGCACCAGTAACGGGTGTTTTGGTACATATGCCTGCTTGTGGCATACTACATATATTTTAATGACCAAGTTATCAACCACCTGCCTGGATTGTGGCTTAATCATTATTATTTTATCGTTTATATTTGTTATACACGATGACTTAATAATGATATAAGTGCAGATAATAGTCTTCCAATCTTTTTGCCTGTACTTTTATATCGAACCCGGGATCATAAACGGTTCTTCTTTCTCTGGCATTATTGCAATGGATTATTTTTTGAGCCCACGCTGAAGCCGGTTCCTTTATATTCAGAAAATATGTTTTATCACTAAAAGACACCTGAGGATTTATATTATCGGAAAGATAACATACCAAACCTGACATTTGTGCTTCAACCGCTGATACCGGGAACCCCTCGAACAAAGATGGCAGAATAAAAATATCCATAGCCTGCAAATACTCATTTACACGATCACTGACACCGACAAGAACAACCTTGTTGCTCAGATCCAGTGAATTAACCTTTCGCTCTATTGCCGTAAACAGTTCACCGTCTCCTATCAGAATAAGTCTGCTGTCAGGCAAGATTGAGCAAACTTCGAAAAAAACATCTATAATAAAAGCATGGTTCTTTTGAGGACAAAAGCGACCTACATGACCAATCACTAACTGTTCTTCAGAAATATTCAGTTCCTTCCTGATCCTGATACGTGTGTCATGTGAATAACTGAACTTACCTGTGTCAATCGCATTATTAAGCAAAAAAGCACTTTCCCCTCTTTTACCAAACAAATATTTCGCTGAATTCCTGGAACATGCGGCATACTGATTTGCAGCAAGTGGTATTAATAAGTTCAATATATTATTACGTACTTTTTTCAGGAAAGTGTCCGCACTTATTTCGTTATGACTATGAACTATCCGCACAGGTATTCTGAACAATCTCGCAATCCCAAGATATAAAAATGCAGCATTTGGTAAATGCCCATGGATAATCCGATATTCTTTGTGAATAATAAAAAACCTGGCTAGTTTAATGATATAAGCAACTAAGTTTTTCACCCTTAGTTGAGGCATTATATAAACCCTGGAACCATTTTTCCTAAATCTTTCGATATTTTCCTCAGGTACCGGCTCGTGCACAATGAAGTCGAAAATGAATCTGCTTCTGTCGATATGATTATAATAATTCATAACAACAGAGTTGACTCCATTATTTAAACTAAAATTCTCAATAACATGCAATATTCTTATCGGTTCCATAATTCTCCTTTTTACAAAGTGACCAATTTAATGTACTTCTTCAAAGCATTGATCAAATAACAGTTCATATAATATAAAGCCATTGGAAAAGATAACTTTTGGGATCTCCGATAAATAATCCAGCGGTTTTTTGCGGCTAAGATCTTATTAGATGATCTGCCTCCATAAGCATATAATACAAGATTCTCATTAAGACCACAGAATTTTTTCCCCTCTTTTGCCAAACCAAGCCATAGCACGAAATCTTCGTGGATATAATTTCTATCAAACTCATGATTATTCATTGCTTTTGCTCTTAGCAATACCGTTGAACAACCAATTACGTTTTCTTTCAGCAACTCTTCGTATGAGACTGTTTCCGGCACCTGATACAGTATCTCTTTTTTCAGTAATCTCTTGCTGCTGTAAACAATCGTATATGCTGTATATGCCAAATCGCAATCTTTTTCCTGCATTAAGTTGATTTGTTTTTCAAGTTTATTCTCCATCCAAACATCATCACTGTCCAAAAATGCTATGTACTCACCCCTGGCACTTTTGCACCCAATATTTCTTGAGACAGAAACACCGCAGTTTTCTTTATTTTTTATTAAAATAATCCGTTTATCAATGTCCAAAAATGAATTCACTATCTTAGCTGTATCATCGGTCGAATTATCGTCAATGACTATAAGCTCAAAGTTCTCATATGTTTGGGACAATACCGACCGTATCGCCTTCTCTATCGTTTTTTCACCGTTATATACAGGCATTATTATTGAAACCAGTTGCTTCATCATACATCGTTCCTGTAAATGTGAATTTGTTGAATACCATTATATTGCCAACACCCTGCACAGACTTACCCTGTTATTTTATACCGTTTTTTTATCAGAATAATATTTATCCCTGTCCCCAGCCCAAGCAGCACCCAGAAAACCGGCGCTACGGCTATGTTGCTGTCGTTGAACAGCCCGGCGGCGGCGTAGCCGCAGAATGCCGCAAAGCAGGCCAGGCCCGCGGCGGGCATGAATTCCGTGAAATCTTCCTTCCAGAGCACCTTTATGCTTGAGACTGCATATAAGCCGAACAGCACCAGCATCGCCACAAGCGACAGGACGCCCGTGTTGAGTGCCGTCTGGAGATACATATTGTGGGCCTTGTCGACAAATATCCCGCCTGTCTGGTAAAGCTTCAGCTTATTCAAAAAGTCGTACTGCGGGAAATACAGCGCAAACGTATCCGGCCCTTTCCCGATAAACACCGTGCCCTTCAGCAGCGGCAGAGTCCTGGACCATATATAGCCCCTGTTCGAGCCGAAGGATTCCATTCCCTCAAAACCGAAGGATTCTATCTCCCGGCCGTTACGGTATGTCAGCCACCTGTTGGCCGTGCTCCTCATCCCGTCTTTCGTCAATAAGATATCCAGGAGATCATAATCATTATAATTGACCAGTATCAGACCCTCCTCGGGCTTGATCTTCAGATAAATATTGCTGAACCTGTCATCCATAACGCTGACAATGCCGTCTTTGTAGTCCAGCTCTACTTCAGCGCCGTTTTCATCCGTTACGGCAAGTATGCTGTCCCTGACCTCGATGGTCAAAGTACCCTTCTCAGTGACTATCTCCGTTTTTTCATCATCCATCTTTACATCAGCCAGGCCAGCAAGCTTTTTTTGCAGATCAGCCAAAGCCTTATCATCGCTTCCCTTGCTTTCCATGGTAAGCATACGGCTGATGCGGTCCACGACCGAGTTGCCCGTCGCAAAATTGAATACCGTCAGTCCGCCAAGGCCGGCAAGAACCACGGCCAATGCTACCCATTTGCGCTGCCATATCTTCCTTCTGTACAAAACCAGCAATACCAGAAACGCCAGCGCCGCACCGAAAAGGCCCGCCCTTGAATCACAGCCTATCCAGTTGATAACTGTCAGGGCGAGCAATGCCGCAAGCGACAGCTTGTAACCCAACTTTTTCGTCCAGATCAGCAGCACCAGTATTACAGGCATCACCATCGCGGCATAGCTGCCCACATAGTTCGGGTTATACAGTGTTGAGTAGATTATCCTTTCACCGACGCGCAGATTGAACTCTCCAGCTTCATTTTTCAGTGCCGCCGGTATTACCATGTTTTGAAAAAACTTCGTCCTGAACAGATCCATTCCAAAGTACTGGAAGACGCCAATGACCGTAATGACGGCAACCGACGCCAACAGGCAGCCGAACAGTATCCTGACGGTCCTTTCATTGCAGAAGATGTTCATTGCCAGGAACATGACCACCGAATATGCCAGCAGCACAAAAGCGCCCTCGAATCTCTCCAGGAAACCGAAGAAGGCCACCTGCCGGTATTCTGAGAAGACTGCCGACAGCAGGACCAGGAGGCTGTATGCTCCCAGGGGTATGTAGTAACGGTATTTGGCCCTTTCGAACGGGTTATTTTTGCGGAGGAACAGATACAGGACCAATCCTGCGGCTGCAAAAATCAGGAGATAGGCCATCTTGTAATATGCAAACAGGTCGAAGCGCATACTTCTGCCATCCCAGTACAGGTTGCCCGGATCACTGACAACGACCTTCCTGACGTATACGATCAGAGGCACGACCGCGACGATGAGGCACAACGGTATTGCCAGGTACAATTCCTGCCTCCTGTTTTTCTTTTCTCTTTTTTGCCTTTTATTCTTACGATTGGACAATTTACGACCCCCTTTTACTTTGTTATTTTATCATAACGGCCACCGGAATTAAAGTTATCTATACTCTGCGATAGCGTCAGTTTACTGTAGGGAAAAGAAGAAAAGAATCATCCTGATGTTTTGAGAGTCAGGAACGCCCTTGACA
>ENA-OWOZ01001438-OWOZ01001438.1-bioreactor-metagenome-genome-assembly--contig:-NODE-1438-length-21851-cov-3.655690_pt1 | contig 21851 bp, 20 predicted proteins | sample MGYA00238140_ERZ651804 | MGnify/ENA primary metagenome ERZ651804 (study PRJEB26910, sample SAMN07631232) | bioreactor metagenome | isolation source: Switchgrass digestor | place: USA: Dartmouth... | reverse complement strand
ATTCGATTTTGCTCAGTAAGATGAAAGATTATGATCAGTGTATTTCTGCAGTTGAAAATTTTCTTCCATATATTGATAACTGGGCAGTTTGTGATACCTTAAGCCCGAAAGTATTCAACAAACATAGAGACAAGCTTATTTTCAGAATCAAAGATTGGATTGCCTCAGATAAAACATACACTTGCCGCTTCGGAATCGGTATGCTGATGATACATTATCTGGATAAGGATTTTAAGCCGGAGTATCTGGAATTGCCTTGTGAAGTTGATAGTGAAGAATATTATGTCAAAATGATGGTTGCTTGGTACTATGCTACGGCTTTGGCAAAACAGTGGGATATGACAATTCCGTATATTGAAGAGCATAGGCTGCCGGAATGGATACATAAAAAGACAATTCAAAAAGCCTGCGAAAGCTACCGCATAACCGATGAGCAAAAAACATATCTGAGAGGACTGCGATAGAGGTCCTAGATCCAAACATATAGTACTTCTTTTACCCCATTACTTATGATGTTTAATACCTTCTTATTCAGATGGAATGATTACAGACTATGGGAATTGATTATAGGAAAATGAGTATTATGATCGTTTCATAAAAATATAGGGCTTTTTTAGTTTTTGAGAATATAAAAGTAAAGGAAATTATTGATTCAAATAATGTAGTTTACCTATATCGATTAAACTTTAAAAATGGCTTAAAACATTAAAATTTTAGAGTGATATTCCAAATAGTTCTGGAGAAAACGAATTGATGTTGATATAAACAGTTGAATAATTTGAGTCTTTTATGTAAGAAGGAAATCTGGAGATGGACAATGACTGAACTGAACGGAAAATTCTAATTGGAAGAAAGAATTGGTTATTTGGAAATATTTGAAGAGGAACCATTTTAGTGTCCCATATACTGCAATGTGGAGAATGTTACATATCTTTTAAACGGCTACTCTATATGCTTGTCACGGATCAAGATACTATAACCTGCCGTTAACTGATTAGTAAATTTACCATAAAATTATAAAGAATCTAATAAAGCTATAAAAAGACAGATAATATCAACCGAAATTATAAGTGTTGAGTATTTTATGCATTCGTGTAGGTGGTTTTTATTTGCCTAGTTAATTGAATTTGACTGAAAATTGTGACATTATGCCAAATGAGAGGATTCTAGATCATTATAATTAGGACTAAAAGCTACTGCTATTATATGCTTGTTATGTCAACGTGTAGGCTGTGGCGCGAAAATTAGTTTACGTCAGAGATTTGATTAAGTAAGTTTCACACCATAACCTATAAATTAATTCTACACAATAACCTATGCAAATTACAAGAAGGATAGTATGGTGAAAGAGAAAAATAAGCCGCGCTTAATGTCTTATTCAATGATTTTAGCAATTTTAATATCTATTGTTTTAGGCCCAGGTACTGTAAAAGTTGAAGCAGATCCTTTACCCGGTACTGTTTCTGCCATTTATAACGGCAACGGTGCAGATTTGGGTTCAGTTCCGGTGGACTCATATACATATACATATACAGAAGGGTCTTCGGTGGAGGTTTTGCCCAATACGGGTGGATTGGTAAAGGAAGGTTTTCAATTTGGAGGCTGGATGACAGATAATATTATTTACCAGCCAGGAGATACCTTCATTATAGGAGACAGCGATGTTGTACTGACTGCTGTCTGGATTCCCGTTTACAGGATTTATTACAGCGGCAATGGCCTGCATAGTGGTAATCCACCTAATGAGCCGGTGGAGTATCCCAGTGGTGCCCATATAACTGTGAAAGGCAATAGTGGCAACCTTAATAGCCCTGGTTATTATGGTTTCAAGTCTTGGAATACAGAGCCAGACGGCAGTGGAATAACTTATTATCCGGGGCAGACGCTTGTTATGGGGAATTCCGACATAACATTGTATGCTCAGTACTCGACTGACTTTCCTCTTATCTCGATAAATTATGGGGTGTCCTATGATGCAAACGGGGCAACCAGTGGCTTTGTTCCGGATGGTATTACCCAGTACTCACCGATAACCATCAGCGAAAACACGGGAAATCTTTTAAGGAAAGGATACGCATTCGCCGGGTGGAATACAAAGTCTGATGGTACCGGCGAAACGTACAAACCAGGGGATTTACACAACCAGTATGGGCATTTAAAACTATATGCCGGGGGATGTAGTGACAATGGATTCAGACTTAACCTTATATCCAATATGGGAAGCAAACCCCGAAGGTGTTGTTATAACCTTTGATGGAAATGGAAATACTGATGGTCTTTTGCCGAGCAAACAAATAATTTCGGCCGGTGAAACATTCTATCTTCCCGGACGTGGCATACTTAATAGGGAAGGATATGCTTTTGGAGGATGGTTTACTGATAATAACCATGAATATGCTGCCGGCGAATCTGTAGTAATAAATAGAGATACAACCTTTTATGCCAGATGGATAAAAGTTTGTAGGATTACATATGATAAAAGCTATAACCTGTGGGCTACAGTTCCGGTGGACAATACAATTTATTTGGAAGGTATGACAGTTACGGTAAAGCCATATCCGGGTGGTAGTTACTTTATTTGTTGGAACACAAAGCCAGACGGAAGCGGAATATCTTACAATCCGGGAGACACCTTTATCATCACTGCTGATATAACATTATATGCTATCTTTTCCGACCTTATTTTTATTGATCCGAATGTACCGCTTGTTTCTATAAGACAGGTAAGCTACAACGGCAATATGGCGGAAGGCGGAAATCCGCCCGAAGTGACTCAAAACGTTGCTGTAGGTTCAACTGTAGTAGTAAAAGATAATACCGGTAACTTCTACAGGGACGGCTATATCTTTGAAGGATGGAATACACGGGCTGATGGAACGGGTATAACCTATCAACCGGGAGATATTATTACTGCGGGATCTGAGGATATAACGCTATATGCAATTTGGAGGGAACTTCTTCCTGACATAGCCTCACAAACTTACACAATAACCTATAAGAGTTATGGCCATATTGTGGGAACAGTTCCTACAGACAGCAATGGATATAAACCGGGACAAACAGTGATTTTGAAAGATAATATCGGAAATCTCAAAAAGGACGGTCACATCTTTTACGGATGGTTAATTGATAATAAGATTTATTTGCCCGGAGATACATTTATAATGAAGAATAATGCGGTTACTGCTTACGCTATCTGGGCGCCTGTTGATATAAGTACTGACGTATTTACTACTATATCTTTCAACGGCAATGGAAATACCGGCGGAACGGTGCCAAACAGTATCAATTATTCTATTAAAAATGGTGCAGTATTACCGCAGAATACAGGTAATCTGACTAGACCAGGCTACGCGTTTGGAGGATGGACTGACAATATTAATGTATATTTACCCGGACAGACATATTACATGGGAAATTTAGCGCAGAATACTACACTTTATGCCGTATGGCTTCCTACAAGAACCATGTCCTATGACGGCAATGGAAATACCGGTGGGGATGTACCGACAGAACCTGTTTCCTATGCAATGGGAGAAAATATTTCCATACTTGATAATGCAAATAATCTGATTAGGGACAAACACCTATTTGTCGGATGGTTTATCAAAGACAGAATTTATCAACCCGGTGAGAGTATTGCTATGGGCTTGGAGAATATTGTAGCATCAGCTGTCTGGGCTCCTTTAAATACCATACCTAACCGTAAGACCGGCGTGGATGAGGCAGTAACTGCTGATGTAACAGTTGGAGATATTTACAGTTTGAATTTATCAGATATTTTTGAGGACGTAGATGGGGATTCATTAACCTATTATGTATCGGTAAACGGGGGAGTATATGAGGTAACAAATACTTTCTATGAATATCAAACAACCGGTATAGGTTCGGTAACACTAGTGTTTAAGGCTAATGACGGAATGGCTGAATCAACAGATACTTATATTGTGAATTTGACAATAAATGAAGTACCTGTGACCAATACTATACTTAATCGTAAGGATGACATAGAGGAAATAGTGATCGCTGATGTGACAGTAGGAGATATCTACAGCTTAAATCTATCCGATATATTTGAGGACACCGATGGAGACTGCTTGATCTACTTTGTATCAGTAAACGGTAGTTCTTATGAAGAAGCAAGTGTTGCATATACATATGCTGCAACTAATGTAGGGAATATAACACTGGTGTTTAAGGCCAATGATGGAATTGCTGATTCTACTGACACATACACAGTAACCTTAAATATTCGAAATAATTCTAGCGAAACAAAACCGAGTAACACAACTCCGAAGAAAGATACTTCCACAGTTACTCCTTCGGCAGACTCCTCCGGTACAGACTCTGAAATGAAGGACAATGTACCTAAGTATCCATCATATCAAGCGGTAATAAATAGTGCTGAGAATGCAGAAATGCAAACTGAAGTAATTGTGCAACATGCACAAGCAACAGTTGAGTTAAGTCCACAGCTAGGTATCGTTATTAAAGATGGAGAAAAAGTAGAAATTGAAATGCCATCTATAGCTGATGTTTCCGAGTATACTGTCAGTGTTCCTGTATCTTATCTAAAGTCAGAACAGGAAAACAGCGGATTGATACTTAAAACTCATTACGGAGATATGGAAATTCCATCAAATATGCTGTCGAACTTAACAGAAGAGGATATGCAGCATGTTCAAATCAGCACTGCTTATGGAGATAAGGCAGAGTTGCCGGATAAAGTAAAAGATGCCATTAGTGATCGTCCATTTGTCCAGCTTACTTTAACCTTGGATGGAGTGAAAACAGAGTGGAATAACCCGGAAGCGCCGGTTAAAATACAGATTCCGTATACGCCAACAGCATCAGAACTAGAGTTTACTGTTGGTAATATTTATACCGTTTCCTGTATTTTTATATATTTCATTTTTTCAATATCACTAGATATAGCTAAAGCTTCAATTCCGCCAAATGAATTTTCTGAAATTTTATTTTTTTCAATTTTATTATAAATTCTGAAAGTTAAATTGCTATTACTTACTGTTGTTATAATACCGAATTCGCCATTATTATTAATATTGTTTTTAGAAATGTAATTAGAGGAATCATATACATAAATACCATATTCCCCATTATTAGAGATTATATTCTTAACGAATTTAGCATCTGAAAAAAAGCCCATAATTCCATGTGAGGTATTATCATAGATTCTATTATTTTTAATATATTCATCAAACGAACCTACAACATAAATGCCTATTCTATTACTATGAATTCTAAATAAAAGGAGAGATATAACTATAATCTAGTCTTTATAGCGAGAATTAATGAACTTTGGTGAGGAAGAATGGATATAATCTTAAAAGCATAGAGCCTTTTAGAGGAGAAAATAGGATATAGTTGCTTGTTTAATGTTGAATATAAAAACTGACCCTCAGAAAGTTAGGTTTTTGAAGGTCAGTTCACTTATAGAATTTGAGTATAATTTTTAGTTGTGTTCTATTCAGTATAGCTGCTGGATGTATCAATGCGAATTGTGTTGGCAGTACCGTCCCAGGTTACTCCAAAGTCAAATGCCTTACCAAGGTCGCGGAGCTTAAAATAGTTATTTCCGTTAATTGTGTAGGCAGTCAAATCAGCTCTAACACCGTCAATAAAAATGGTTGCAGTGGAAATATAAGCAGTGGTGTTGTTTTTGTTACTTGTTGCCATTTCGCCGCCGGATACGGTATAGGATTTACCCGGTACCAGATTTATTGCTTTAATAACTTCGTCCCAAGTTACTTCAAATTGTTTGCCTGTGCCATTTAATGTGTAGGCCAAATCACGAAGCTTAAAGTAGTTGTTGCCATTGATGGAATATGCATCAAAAGCTACAGGAGAGCCGTTAACAAGTACGGTTGATGCTGTGGGATTTGCTTTGTAAGGAATAGAAGATTTAGAGATAATTCCTAATTTATCATCTTTTCTAATGACAGCAACTCCATCGTGGAAGTCAGTGGTTCCCTGATAAACAGGGTCAATTACCATATTTCCGTTAGTGTCCATGTATCCCCATTTACCGCCTTCGACTACTTTAACTCTGACGAGGCCCTCACTGAAATTCCATAAATTATAATACTGGAAAGGAATTATAGTTTTGCCTGTGGTATCTATTGCACCCCATTTTCCGTCAATGGCATTGGTAGCATATCCATTCTTGAAATTGTTACAATAATCAAATTTGAAATCAGCAACTACTTTTCCGGTATAGTCAACATAACCCCATTTTCCATTATCGTTACATGCACAGAGAAGTCCATTGCTTGGATACATACTAATATCTGTATAAATTATTGGAACAACAACATTGCCATTTTCATTGATGGCTCCCCATCTACCGTCTTTGAATACCGTTGCAATGCCTTCCTGGAAATCATTGACGTAATCATAAACAGGCGCAACAATTTCGTTACCGTTGGTATCTATAAAACCGTATTTACCGTCGTTATAGGAACGAGCCCAATAATACGGACCTCCAATGCCCCAATCTCCATCAACAGCAACAGCCAGCAATCCTTCAGAATATCCGGATAATCTTGCGTAATCATATTTGAAATCAAAGGCAGGATTGCCGGTTTTATCAATGACAAAAATATCAGGGTCTTCAAAATCACCCTTTGTTACAACTGCAAGGTCATTGTGAAAATAAGAATTTTCGTACATTGTAGAAGTATATGAGGGAGGGATAACAACTTTACCGGTTGTATCAACAAAGCTTAAATAGCCGTCTGCATTATCTATACTATCTATACCGCCTACAACAGCAGCAAGTCCTTCACTGAAATTGCTTACTTTGTCATAAATGATTGGGACAACAACTTTACCGGTTGTATCAATAAAGCCCCATTTTCCTTCAACGTATCCTACATATTCGTCCCAAAAACCACCTGTTGAAACGGCGGCAAATCCATTAGAAAAGTCTGTGGCATAATCATATCGTAGATCAACAACAACATTACCTGTTTGGTCAATAAAACCATACTTGTTGTCTTTAACTACTATGGCCATTCCTTCAGAAAAAGAATATACATCATCAAAGTAAATATTTTTGATTGCAGGTTCACCTGCTAATGCTGTAATACTGCTTATTGACAGTAGCATTGTGAATGCCAATAAAGTATATAATAATCGTTTTTTCATAGTATCCTCCTTAGTAAATTGTGATGAATGCTGCGATTAATTCTTTTGATGATTAATGCAAAATGAAGTACTCATATTTAACTGTACTAAAGGGGGAATTAATTAATTGCAACTGGCTGGCATAGCATAATGCTTTAGCCCCTTTAGCTTTGCGCCGCCATCTTTTGATGGGTTTGCCTTTATAAGGTTCTGCTTGAATATTGTATGTAACTATTCTGTTATTTTTAAACTCTCTCCTTTCATGTAAATTCTAATCTTTATTTAGATTGATTTTATCAAACTTTTAAGCTAAATTCTATAGTTTGGTGTAATAAATATTTAGCGAAATTATTGAAAAAGGCACCAGTAAAAACGGTTTTGATGTTTTCGGGAACAATGAATGCTATAACCATGTGGATAGTATAAAATGATAAAAATCTGTTAACTAGACTTATATCCTTGATGAACATATCAAGGATATTTTTTATAGTGAAGATAAGCTTGATCATTGATTTTGCTTACATTTTTTTGAATACTGCATTATAATTCATGTTGATTTTATGTATTAAAAGTAATAGAATATAGGTATAGAATGTTAAAAAAATAACAAACAATCGCGATAGGAGATGTAAATTATGAAACTTAAGGATAAAGCAGTCGTTGTAACTGGTGCTTCTTCCGGTATGGGTAAAGTAATTGTAGAGCTTTTTGTGAAAGAAGGGGCAAATGTTATTGCTGTAGCAAGAAGAGCTGAAAGACTTGCGTCATTGGCTGAGTCTCTTAAAGGGGAAGCTGGAAAATGTGTACCTTTTACTGGTGATGTATCTAAAAGAGCAGACTGTGAAGCTATGATAGACGAATGTGTAAAGCAATTCGGTAAGTTGGATGTACTCATAAACAATGCAGGTGTTATGGATAATATGGCAACTGTTGCTAATTGTACTGATGAAAAGTACGAATACGTGATGGGTATCAACGTATATGGTCCTCTTGCAGCAATGCGTAAGGCTGTAAATGTATTTTTGGAACAGGGAAATGGAGGAAATATTATTACTATATCTTCCTTTGGTGCTTATCATCAGGCAGCAGGTGCAATCTATGGTGCATCTAAAGCAGCTGTAAATGCTATTGCATTACATACAGCATTTGCTTATGCAAAGGAACATATCCGCAGCAATATTATTGCACCGGGTGGAATCAATACAGAAATCGGTACTGCAATGGGACAGCCTGATATGGATGGATTTAATAGAATTAAGGGTGTACATGCACTTATGCCGGCAACAGGGGAATCTATTGATGTTGCAAATTGTGCTCTTTTCTTAGCGAGCGATGATTCATCCTTTATCAATGGACAAATTATTGGCGTTGATGGCGGATGGGATGCCATGTAATTGAATGACATCTTCCCTTGAACAGATGTCTCCTTGAACAGATATCTTGAACAGAAAGGATTTCTGTAACGGTTGAAAATCCTGGGCTTGATAATTAATATAATGTAATATTTTTATGTTTTTTATGAAATAATGAACTGCACCCCAAATGTTTGACAAAAATACATAGGAGGTGCAGTTTTTATAATTTAAATATAGAATACTAAATTGTATTATAGAATACTAATCAATCCTGATTTCCTGAAAGAGTTTCACAGATTCATTGGGAGTTTTGCTTAGTGTGCGCATTCATAAATTCTAAAGCCTTTTCCATGGCATATTTTGCTCCCGATGCGCTAAAACCATGTGCTTCATTTTCCAGGACAATTAGCTCGATATTCTTATATGCTTCTTTTGCCTGTTCCATATAGCCCATTGACACAATAGGGTCATTTTTGCCATGAATAATAAGAACATCTCCGGTGTAGTTACCGATTGTATCAAATACGTAAAAATCATGAATTGAGACCGCGAAATTGCGTCCCAGATTCATTCCCCAGAAATTGATGGTTTCAGGAACATTGTCAAGATTAGGATATTTTTTGCGCCAGTCGTCAGGGATGCAAAATGCAGGATAATACAAAATCATTCCGGCAACTTTTTCTTTTAATTCCTCCGCAGCCAGGGCACTTACCATGCCTCCCTGACTGGCTCCGAATAGAAATATTCGCTCAGAATCCACATTATCCAAGGAAGATATATTTTCAAATACCGTCAGTAAGTCGTCCTTTTCTGAAAAAAGAGTCATGTCTGTCGTAAAACCTGAACTTTTAGAGCGGGTTGAACCTCCGCAAAAATCAAAAGCATAGGCAACATATCCGTTTTCAGCAAAATAACTGCACTCTCTAATGAAGTCCGAATTTACACCGTTATATCCGTGGCTTAAGATTACTGCGGGATATTTACCTTCCTCTTTTGGCATATAAATATTCCCATATATTGTTTTATCTTCAGTAGTAATAATATGTTCTTTTGCTATAATTTCTTTTCTTTCCATAATATCCTCCGAAATTGAAATATTGTTTTCCTTTTCCGGTTCCGGTTTATTACTGCTGCATCCGAACATGGTCAGCGCGATAAGGATGACTGTTAATATATTTATTGCTTTTCTCATATCCATTTTATCCTTTCAAATAAATTATACCAACTCGGGCTGGGAGAAAAATACTTTATTCATACATATAAAGTAAATTTAATGTTAAATTACGACTTTTTTGATATAATATAGTTAAATACTCTGCTGAAAGGAGATACCCATGTCATGTCAGAATCAGTTGACAACCGGCAAATTGCTCCCATAGGCAGGATATGCTACAAAACAATCAATATAGAACTTCCTTTATCAATCGCAGAGTCTGTAATTACCAAACAGGAGAGAAAACTGACCCTTTTATGGCCTCCGGTTACCGACATGCCATTTTTTAAAGTTACCATGGCTCCCTTCTTCCACAGCCATAAACATTTTGAGCTGATTTATGTACTTGAGGGCACGTTTACCCACCATCTTGAAAACAGCATCTATGTTATGAATGCCGGAGATGCTATTCTTCTTAACAGCAGAATCCGGCACTTTGAAGGAGACGAAACAGAGTGTCGCTGCCTTTATCTGAATTTTCTACCGGAATTTTTAAATTCACTTTTTAGTGAAAATGCTGTTTCTGCCGGTAAGAAACAACATACTAGCATACATATCATGAATTTTTGCATGGCTGAAACAGCTACCGGTAGCGTAACCCGTGCAGCCCTTACTATCAGAAAAAAGATTTCGGCTGATTCCGATGAAGCCAATAAAATTAAAACTATTTTTAAAAGAATTCTTGCTTTGTTAAAAGACTCAACATGCGGATATGCCTATTTTGTTCAGGGGTATCTTCTGATGCTTTTTGAATGTTTTGAAAACCCATCATTGTATCACATTACCCATATTGAGACCATATCTGACACCGCCAGTGTTCTTTTTGCAGATATCAATCACTACATAGCCGAGAGAAATGGCCGAATCTCAAGACAGGAGCTGTCTGCACTGCTGCATTATAATCCTGATTATTTAAGCAGGATAATTCGACGGGAAAGCGGAATGAGTTTTACCGAATACTGTAAATCTGTATGGCTTGAAAAAGCAAAATATATGCTCACGTCTACAGACATTAGTATTAATGAAATTATAACTGCCTTAGGATTTGAAAGTGGTAACTCATTTTATAAATCTTTTAAGGAAAAAACCGGATTGACGCCAAAAGAATACAGGAAAAGATATCGTCGTGATAATATGCAAAGTAATATTATCATTTAAAAGGCTTAAATTAATTGTTATGAATTATATCTATGTGTGATTGTGTTACCGTAAAAATGCAATCATGAAAATATAAGAGCATACGGAACAGTTGTTCTGAAAAGCAAAGTATAGTATAATATGGAACATATTTGAAGAGGGAATTACTTTCCAAAGTTATGGGATAACTGCTAAAAATAAGATAATGCAACTAAACGAAGAATATAATTTAACAAAAGGGGGAAAACATTTATGATGGAGAAAAACCTGGACAGCTTAATTGAGCATATCCAAGAGCTAATTAATCTTGATGTTACAAACTCCGCCTATGTAAGTAAACCGCTTCTAAAATATGTTTTACAATGGATTGAGCTGGACAGAAATGCAAAAACAAGGGAAATCGCCAATTTAAAAGCAGCACTGCTTGATGGGCTTGATGTGGATTTTACAGGCACGCAATGGGAAGCGGAGTGGTGCGCAAACGGTAAAGTGTGTAAGTGCAAAGCCTGCGAAGTTGCGCGGAAATGTGTTGCTGATATTGAAGAAATGGAGAAGGTGAAATTTCAAATTAAAAGTATTGATACAGATACAAGGGAATTTGTAGTTAATTATATTGCCCAAAACTGGGGTTCGTCAATAATAGTTACCAGAGGCAAGGTACATAACAGTGAAGAGCTGCCCGGGTTTGTTGCTTTGATTGATGGGGAAGTTAAAGGCATTATAACGTATAATATTGAAAATAATGAATGTGAAATTGTATCCCTTGACAGTTTATATGAGAACATCGGAATAGGAAGCCAGCTTATCAATCAGGTTGTTAATGTGGCAAAAAAGAACGGATGTAGGAGGGTTTGGCTGATTACTACAAATGATAATACATATGCCATAAGGTTTTACCAAAAAAGAGGCTTTGATATGGCGGCTATACATAGGAATGCAATCAATGAATCCAGAAAAATCAAACCCCAGATACCTCTGACCGGTTTTGACAAAATACCGATCCTGCATGAAATTGAATTTGAAATGATGCTGTAGCATTATAATGCAGTGTGCCTGAGTTTTGCAAAAACCGGTGAATAAATAGCTATTTGGGAAAACTGAAGCCGATTTTGAAGAGGAAAAGCATAACGAGGTAAGGCAAGCAACTATGGAGGATGTAAGCAACTGTGGCTGTAATAAGAACACATAATATTATTGTATGTTTTATATTGGTGTGAAGGTGATGATGCCGATACATATAATGAGGAGGATGTAAAGGATATTTATGGCAGGACATCGCAAAGAGCCTTAATGTTCATTATTCTTACTGACGACATACCTATTGGTGAATGCTGGCTTCAGGAATATTTAAAACGTATGGATGTCACAGAACATTATCCTGACAAAGATTAACTTTGAACAAGCGAAAAAGCAATGACAATATTCTGCAAATACAAGCCAAATCTACCGTGGGCTGCAGACATTAGAATACGGAATCAGTTACATGAAAATCAGGATTCGTCACACGAAAATGCTTTCGGAATGGTGCGATAGCTATATTAAAAAATGGAGGATATTAGAGGAATTGGATATATTAAAGGAATTGAAAAATATTAAAAGAATTAAACAATTGGGGGATATTATAGGATGAAAATACTTGTTATAAACGGAAGCCCGAAAGGGAAATCCAGCAACTCATTGAAACTTACTAGGGCATTTCTGGAGGGTATGGGTGATAATGAAATAAGGGAAATTTCGGTATACGGGCTGAATCTGTCACCCTGTAAAGGTTGCTTTTGCTGCTGGAGCAAGACACCGGGCAAATGTGTGATAAAGGATGACATGAGTAAGGTAATAGAGGATGAACTATGGGCTGACATTATTATCTGGAGCTACCCTCTATATTACTTTAATGTTCCCGGTCAGCTTAAGAACCTGATCGACAGGCAACTTCCCATGTACCTCCCTTTCATGGTGGAGAGAGAAGATGATATAGGAAACGGTGCTCATCCTCCCAGGTATGACATGAGCGGAAAAAGGTATGTTTTAATTTCCACCTGTGGTTTTTATACTGCCGACAAAAACTACGACAGTGTACTAAGTCTGTTTAACTATATCTATGGCAAGGGCAATTATGAGACAATTTTCTGCGGCCCGGGAGAACTGTTTAGCGTTCCCCAGCTGAGAAGCAGGACAGATGAATACCTGGATGTGGTAAAAAAAGCCGGAAGTGAATATATATCCGGAAAGATTTCGGATGCGACAAGGGAAAGACTGAAAGAACTTCTGTATCCGAAGGAAGTATATGAACAAATGGCTGATGCCAGTTGGGGAATAGAGAAAGCAGGCGGCGGTAAAAGATAGTGGTAAAGCGGACAGAAAGCGAATTACATAATAGTGTTATACTGGAGAATGATATACATATTAAGGGCTGCCTGATCGCGGTTTTCACTGCATTCAGGACTGGCTTTGTTATTGCAAATACTGAATAATGCCATAACCGCTGGATTTTAAACTGTCATATCCATAATGTCACAAGTCCGGAAATAATTATAAACGAATTGTATCTTGAAGGGGTTATTGGATAGTTTTATACTTTATCTTATCAAATATATAATCCGCATATATAATCCGCAATAAATCGGAATATTAAGGGCTGTTACAGAATGATTCAAGGTGATATGTTTATTTAAGCGAGGAAATTTATATATAAACTGCCGCTTGGTTTCGATAGATTGGGGGCAAAGTTTGATGAAAATAGTGATTAGGAATTTCAAATCGGAGGACGTGGTTCTAATATCCAGGCTGATAAAGAAATGCAGCAAAGCGGTTCCCGATTCCTCAACAGTCCAGGCAGAGGTTTATAATTCTCCTGAATTTGAAGGCGGAAAAATGTTTTTTGCGCTTTTAATGAAGAGGACGAACTGGTAGGATATGCGCCGATTTATCCTGTCCTTGCCGCAGTAGGAAGCGGATATTCAAATGTTCTATGGGCTGAGATAAAAGTTGACCCGGATTTTCAGGACAAAAAATTGCTTCGGGACCTATTATTTGACGGAATGATGGCCAGAGCAGCAGAAATCAGGAACAGTGCACCGGCAAAAGACACAAAAATTTGCTTCAATTATTTTTCAACGGAAACTGATAGCATTAATTATATCCTTTCAAAGGGATTCAAGCCTAGTGACGGTATCTACAACATGATAAGAGATTTGAGTGAACCTATAATTCAATATAAAGTTCCTGAGGGTTTGGATATTATTGAATGGAGGATGGAAACCAGGGATGAAAGAACAAAATATATTAATGCATATAATATTGTTTTTCCTGAAAAACCATGGACTGTAGAGGGATTGGAGCATTTCATGAAATCCGATATGTGGGTCTGCGGTACAACAATAACTGCTTTCGATGGTACTGAAATAGCCGGAAGTATAATACTGTACTGGGAAGCTGACGGGAAAACGGAACAGGGAAAAAGACAAGCTTATACGGAGAATATATTTGTTATGCCAAAATGGAGGAAAAAAGGAGTAGCCAGTTGTTTAATTAGCAAAGGGCTTTCATATCTTGCACAGCACGGTGCAAAAAATGCGTTCCTTGAGGTTCGGGCGAATAATATTAGAGCATTGGATATTTATAAACGGATGGGATATAAAATTGTGAAGGAACAGGTAGTATTGGAATATTCTATAATTGACCAATGCTAATGCTTTAGGCAGTATTCTTCCGGAAGATTGGTACAACAGTACTGGATACGATATTTCGATGAACGGCTTTTATTTATGGAAACTGACGATATATCTGTAATTGATAATACTGATTTGTCCGTTGATGAAACCATATTGAGGATAATATTACGATGATAGTAATTAAAAGGAGGTTAATTAGAATTGTTGTTGATGATATGAAGGACTTAAATTTTATATATATCTGTATATAAAAGCATAGATATGTTATTTTGCTAAACATTAAACATAGTAATGATTTTCAATAATACATATAACATCCTTCAATGTATCAGCACAATATTTTACATTATCAGTTTATGAATTATGAACTAATATAGCAGGGATATTGACATTTTGGGCACCAATTATATCGGCATTTATGTTATCGCCTATCATCCAAACAAATTTCGGATTTCCGGCTGTAGAAAGCGCTATTTTAAATGCCTCGGGGTGGGGTTTCTCATAACCATATACGACCACCAAGATTCCGCTGTTGATAAATGATGATGAGGTTTATCCGGGTGATGCCAGGGGAAGACATCTTGAAGATATGGCTTAATCTGGAAAATATTTATATTATGATTTGGAATATACATATCCAAAACTTTCATTAGAGTACCGCTCCAAAGACCGGGTTTATAAGCAAGAGTACCCTCAAAATTCCATAAAATTAAACGGGATGTTTTTTCCATGTAATGTTCCTCTCCAAAATTAGATATCTATATCTATATTTTAATATATATTAAGGGTAATAGAAATATGGTATACCAGGAGTGGTAAAACACAATACAGAACACTTGTTCTGAAAAATAAAAACTGGTATAATGTTGGTATATATTAAAATGTTAATTTTTTACAAACTTATGGAGATGCTCACAAAAAATATGTTATCGCATTATAGTGAACGAAGATAACGGGGGAGGAAACAAACACAATGAATACTGAATGGTCGGAGAAGAATAAACGAATCCAGGTTATTCTTGGGAAAGAGACTACATATAAAGACGGAATAGAACTGCTTATTGAATTCCGGAATGAGATGTTTGAACAGATTTCGCAGATTGTAAACGGCTATCCTGCGGAAGCATATTATCAGATGCCTTTTGCAAATGCGAATGGTTATCACAGTAAGACGCTCGCATATTCTATCTGGCACATCTTTCGAATTGAGGACATTGTAGCACATATTCTGATTGCAGGAGATGAATAGATACTTGTGACCGGCGGTTATCAGAAGAAAATAGGCTCACCTATCATTACTACCGGTAATGAGTTACAGGGACAGGAAATTGCGGAATTTTCAAAGAAACTTAATGTCAAAGCTTTGTATGAATATGCCAAAGAAGTTATGCTTTCCACCAACTCAATTCTTATAAACCTGGAATATCCGCAGATGAAGAGAAAGTTTTCGGATGCGGATAAAAAAAGACTTGCAGAATCCGGTTGTGTCAGTCAGGATGAGAATGCCCGCTGGCTTATTGATTACTGGTGCGGTAAAGATGTTTGCGGCTTGATAAAAATGCCCTTCAGCAGGCATTGGATAATGCATATAGAGGCGATGCGGCGGATTAAGAATAAGCTGTGCAAAAATGCCCGAAAGGGTGTGGATCCTGTAGGGTACTGCGGGCTTTCCTGTAATCACTGTTTCTTAGGTGAATGGTGCGGATCCTGCAGGACGAAGTATAATGTCTGCTCTTTTGCAACACTATTCGAGGACAGGAAATGCCCTAATGCGGTTTGCTGCAGTGAGAAGAACATTGACGGATGATGCTATGAGTGTTCAGAACTGGAAGGCTGTACAAAGGGCTTCTATACGCCGAATAATGACGGAGCGGCTTCAGCCAAAGCACAGACAATGTTTATACGAAAATATGGGAAGAAGGCTTTCCTTGAGGTACATGATAAACTTCATAAAAAATTTGATTTTGCCAAGACCCAGGAAATTTTGGGGCAGGATATGTATGAAGGATTAAAAATACTGGAGAATGAATATAATAATTCCTGAATAACTAGGTGGATTATATAAATTGGCAATGGCTAGTAGATAATTCCGATATCCCCATAAGATATATGCTGATGAAAGACAATAATTACCTTGATAATTGGCAAGTTATATTCTTTTCGTGATTGTGAAACAGTCCTGGCTTGTTTTCTGACCATGCTTGGCTATAGTGATGAACCGGCCGTTCAATATATTGCTGAAAAAAATTAACATATTATATTACTTTAAACTTAGCCAGACAAGTATTTTTCATTAGTAAAGTAAAATAAATAGTGTAGGAATGCCTTATAATTACCTTATAATCAAAGGTTTCCAGACTTTCGGCAAATACAACTGATTGATGGAAGCCTTGTTTTTTTTCTGATTGAAACATATAATTGAACATATAAATTGAACATATAATTTATACTGTAGCTAGTATTGCAATAATCAATCTTGGCAGTTTCTGTACAAGAGGATAATTTGGTGGATAGCGAAAAGGAGGAGTCAGTGATGACAGAAATGAAGGAAGTTTTTCCCGATGGTTCTGTTATAGATCAATGGTTCTATGATACACGGATACCGGATCTGAAAGAGCTAGGGAAACAATATGTATTAACCCACTATAATATATTGGATGATGGAAAGGTTCATACTGCTGAAATTCAAAAGCTGATTGATTTGGCAGCAGAGGAAGGCGGTGGAGTAATTGTCGTTCCGGCAGGTACTTACTTAACAGGAGCATTGTTTTTTAAACAGGGTGTTCATCTTTATATTGAAAAGGGTGGTGTTTTAAAAGGCAGTGATGACATTTCCGATTATCCTATTTGTGAAACAAGAATAGAAGGTGAAAGCTGCAAGTATTTTGCTGCCTTAATCAATGGTGACGGATTGGATGGGTTTGTAATGTGTGGCCCCGGAACCATCGACGGGAACGGCCTTAGATCCTGGAAAGCTTTTTGGCTTCGCAGAAGCTGGAATCCCAAATGTACAAATAAGGATGAACAGCGACCCAGACTTGTATATCTGTCAAATTGCAGTAATGTTTTGATCGCTGATCTAAATCTTCAAAATTCTCATTTTTGGACAACTCATATTTATAAATGCCATCATGTGAAATATTTAAATTGCAGAATTCTTTCACAGGCAGGACCAGTACCGGTAAGAGCACCAAGTACTGATGCAATAGATATTGATGTCTGTACAGATGTTTTGATTAAAAACTGTTATATGGAAGTAGGCGATGATGCTGTAGCATTAAAGGGCGGAAAAGGTCCCTGGGCGGATACTGCCCCGGAAAACGGTTCTAATGAAAGGATTATAATAGAAGATTGTACTTTTGGATTTAATCATGGTTGTTTAACTTGTGGTTCTGAATCCGTACATGATCGCAATATTATCTTAAGAAGATCCAATGTTTTAGATGGTTACGGTGTGTTAGTGTTAAAGATGCGACCGGATACTCCTCAGCATTATGAATATATTACAGTAGAGAATATTAACGGAAAGGCTAGGAATTTTATAAGTATTAATCCCTGGACACAGTTTTTTGATTTAAAAGGCCGTAAGGATATGCCGGTTTCAAGAGCAAACAATATTACTATGAAAAATTGTCAATGCGAATGTGATACATTTTTTAATGTTAGTAAGAATGAGAAACAGTACCACCTATCAAATTTTGCCTTTGAAGATCTATATATCAGAGCAAAAAGGAATAACTTTAATGAAGACACTATTGAGGATGTTCGATTGAAGAATGTCCGGGTGGAAGAGATCTGAACATATAATGTATAAAGATATTAACATAAAATATAAAAGATATGAATATATAGTGTAATGAAATTAAATGTTCTATTGTAAGCAAGATAACACGGATGATTGAACAATAAGTATCCTGAATTTTGAAATGTGCTTATGTCAATCATCCGTTTTTTTATTTTTTATTTTCGACCAATACTGAATAAGTATAAAGATACTTATACTTATATGTTTTAATCATAAAAAACGCTGCTTATCAGATTCGTCAACCCGGGCCGCATGGGAGACAGAACCATAAAAAAGCAACCGGTTAGGGAGAGTATTCAAAACCGGTTTTTTATAATATGCCAGCCGGGAGCATATTCTGGGTTAGTTATGCGGAAAAGTTCATTATAATTATTTTATAGATTTACTTTATATGTAAATTTTGTTATATAAATTATATGAGGATTAAAAACAGCGATGTAATAGGGAGTAAAATTGATGAATAATGTATCTGTTTTCAAATTGGATGAGAGTAAATACGGACTCGTTCTAAAATCTTTTGATATAGATAAGTGCACTCTGGCGATTAAATCAGTGCTGTTAAAACATTCTCCCGGGGAAGTATATGTAGATTCTGTCATACGCCCTGAAACCGCTTTTATATGAAATAACGAGCACAATTTTTTTATTCTGGGGAAGCTGGATAATAAAGCATATAATGAGCAGCTTAGTAAGATTATATATGGGAACATTTTTAAGCAGGTAAAGCAGAAAGACAATTTACTGGACTTTTATGTAAGGTTTTTTCATAATAATTTAAGAGATAACGGTAAAAGCCATACGAGCAAATATGAAGAAGTAATTTCGGCTTTATTTAAGGAAAACACTGCTATGGTTAGAAAGTACAGGTATTATTCATTAGATTTATCTGAGCATGAGTTAAAAAGACGGGTGGATATCCCATTGGATAGCAATATCAGCATGGAATTTATTGATAGTGATTTTCTCAAAAAAACGTATCTTAATAACTATGACGAGATTATTGGAATGATTAATGAGAATTGAATATCTGAAGAGTCATTCTTAAAAAAGGGATTCGGATTCTGTCTGGTAAAAGATAATTCTATTATTAGCTGGTGTATATCTGATTACAATATTGATGATCAATGTGAAATCGGAGTGGAAACGATAGAATTGATATTGATACGTTAACAATTACCAACGAATGGGAATTAGGCTCGGATTTAAGTTCTGATATATGTGCTCTCAATTTTGATGATGTCAATATATATGCATGTATCAGGAATGGCGGTCTTAAGGTTATTAATAAAACCTCGGGTGAGGTTAAGGAATATAATATTTCTGAGAGTAGTATATGGGCTATAATAGTCGGCGATTATATTTATGCCGGCAATGTTAATGGAGAACTTCTAGTAATTAATAAAGCAGATATTAGGATTTTGAATAAAAAGCCTGTACACAAGAAAAATTTAAAAAGCTTGTTGATGTTGGATGATGTAATCTATACCGCATCTCAAGATCTTTCCGTTGCAAAGGTTGATAAAAATACCCTGGATATAATTGATTGCAGCAAGCGATGCCATAATAAGATGTTTTATCTTGCGGGAGCTTGGCAGGATTATTTGATTACAGTGAGTCCGCCGTGCAGAGAAATGAAGGTGTGGAGAAAATCTGACTTGTTATTGTGCAAGACCGTTAACAGAGGCGAATGGGGTTCTTTTATCGATGGCAATATATTATACGAGAAAAAAGGAAATAGCATTATTTTCACCGAACTAAATGATTTAATATAGAAAGAGACGGTTCTGTGCTTTAAAGGTAAATGGGTAGATGTAAAGAATACATAGTATATCATTCTTAAAAGGATAGATGAAAATAGCAATTTTTATCAATCCTTAAAATTATATTTATTGTATATTTTTGTTAAACTGTAGAAAGGTCATTCCTATGTTTTGTATACATCACATTGAAGAAGTATATGTGAATGAATAGAACATAGGGGGAGAAATATATGAGTAGCTGTGTGAATAAACTGAAGCAAAAAATAATTGATTATTTAATAGCGAATGCTGATCCGTCCATTGTATTGCGGGTAAAGAAGGAAGTCATGGGCAACTTAACAAAAGAAGAAGAAAAAAAACTTTTAAACAAAATAATTCCTCAGAAAATTGTACAAACCATAATACAATCACAAAAACCTGACGGCTGGTTCGGAAACAACTTTCATGGTCAAAGCGCCAAGAAAGGTGCAGGTATGTATGATAACATGGAAGTCGGATTACGTTATCTGGCTGAAAAGGGTTTTCCTCCTGAAAATGAATATATCGCAAAAGCAATAAATTCCTTTTTGTCAAAAGAGCCTTTTGATGCTGCATATAGAGTTAAACCGCCGAATCCGCCGGATACGGATTATACATATACGGCTATTGGGCTGTACCTTATCCGGAGTTCACTTATTATTCGTGCAGGCTATGAGTTTTTATTACCCCCAAACGATTTTATTGATTTAAAACAAGATATCGACTTTTCATTTAAAACATTCATCAATGTTCTGAACTATAAATCGCTGGATGATGCTATCGAAACAAGGAGGAATAAATTGTGCTTCAAACCAGGTGTGCTGTGGCCTTGTCTGTATGACCTTCGTATGCTCGCTCACAGCCAGGGATGGCGTAATGAACGGAATATATCCTTATTGGTGGACAGCGTAAATCATTTATTCTCATTCCCGCCGACTGATGAAATGGTTTATACCTATAGAAAAGGACAGTTTGTTGGCCCATGTTTTGCTTTTATTCATGTACAGGCAAAAATTCTCGGTTTAATGGATAAAGATAATATTTCCCTTGATATAATGGAATTGTTTGCCCGTTGCGGGATCATTAAGAGGGTGGCACTGCTTAGAGACATGTATGAATCCCTGCTCGCATTGGTTGATGATGATTTAAATGTAAACATCAACCTAGATAAGCGTAAGGCCTTCGGCTGGAGTCCGTATTTTGGCTTTGCCCTTGAAGAGGACTGGAAAGAAAAAATCAGAATGCAATGTGATATCTTGTTCAGAATCCTGCTTATCATCCATTATGCGGAAATGAATGTATGAAACGTTGCTTTAGCCTATTTCCCTGGAATGGCGTTATTCCAGCGAATAATTGCATAAAAAGCGTTTGCCATGGAGGTTTTATTAGTGAAAAGCAAAAAGCAAAGGATGATTGATTTCCTTCTAAAAAATGCAAATCCCTCTATCAAACGCCGTGTGAAAAGCGAAATACTACATAACCTTAAAATCGATGAAGCTGGGCAGTATCAGGAACAGATTATGAAAGAACCGATGATACGGCGCATAATTGCGTGCCAGCAGGAAAACGGATGGATAGGAAAGAGCCTTCACGGAGGTCTTGATACACAGGAAGGAGCTACAAAATACCTTGCAGAAAAAGCTTTGGATAAGGAGACACACGTACTCAAACGGGCTATGGAAGCCTTTGAGTACGAGATCGGAAGAGCACACGTCTGAACTCCAGTCACACAGTGATCTCGTATGC
>ENA-OWOZ01001424-OWOZ01001424.1-bioreactor-metagenome-genome-assembly--contig:-NODE-1424-length-22048-cov-3.586273_pt1 | contig 22048 bp, 14 predicted proteins | sample MGYA00238140_ERZ651804 | MGnify/ENA primary metagenome ERZ651804 (study PRJEB26910, sample SAMN07631232) | bioreactor metagenome | isolation source: Switchgrass digestor | place: USA: Dartmouth... | reverse complement strand
AGAAAGGCGGAATAAACGGCTCTATAGGTGAATTTGGCTGGAGCGGCATGGCTGGAACCTGGGTTCTCATGGATCCGACTGAGAATCTTACGGTTGTATTTATGCAGCAGCTTCTTTCAAATCTTGAGCCATATATGATACCAAGGCTTAGAAATGTGATATATGGCTGTATATAGAATGAAAATTAATGCAAATAAACGAAATAAATATCAAACTAAAAAAGCCAAAACATGATGTAATAAATAATGGTGTATATGTTATAATGATAAATGGCATGATGTTGCTGTTAAGAAATGATGAAACGTTTAATGCATCATGCATTCCAATTGATATATAAATATAAAATTAATATATAAAATTAATATTACAATATACATTAAGGGTATGAATATGGTAACGACAAATAACACTGATGCTGGCAATAATAATAAAAATATTGAAGAAAGAGTAGAAGCAAATATAAACACCAGTGCAAATAGGAAGAAAGATGCAAAAAAGAACACCAACAGAATTGTGCTGTTTTGTATTATAACTTCGTTGTTCTGGTTTTCGCTTTATTCCTATGTTCCTATTCTATCTGTGTTTGCCCTTGAATTAAATGCTTCGGTTACATTAGCCGGCCTTATAGCCGGCTCATATGGTTTTACCCAGATGCTCTTGAGGATACCCCTCGGCATTGCATCTGATGTATTGAAAAAGAGAAAGCTGTTTATAATTTTAGGGCTTTTTTTTGCCATGATAAGCGGGCTGGGAGTATTTATATTCCCAAATAAATACTCCCTTTTAATTTTCAGATCCCTTTCGGGTTGCGCCGCGTCCAGCTGGGTGGTTTTTTCCGTTCTGTTTGCCGGTTATTTCAGGGAGGATGAAGCGCCGAAAGCAATAGGATATCTTAATTCTTTTAATTCCCTTGGAACCTTGTCTGCACAGCTTTTGGGCGGAATTGTTGCTGACAGGTTTGGACATAAATACAGTTTCCTGCTGGCAGGAATAACCGCTTTTATTGCAATTATATTAGGATTGTGGATAGTTGAGAAGAATAATACGGAAACTGAACCAATCAAGGTTGCTGAGATAGGAGATGTGGCCCGGAATAAAAGCCTTATCCTTGTTTCAATCCTGGCAGTGTTTTCACAATTCCTTACATTTGCTACTGCCCAGGGTTTTACTTCAGTTGTTGCAAAAGAACTTGGGGCAAATGAATTCCAGATAGGTGTCCTGAGCATGCTTTCTTCATTGCCGGGTTTATTAATATCTCCCTTAACCGGGACATTCTTTTTAAGGGTCCTTGGTGCCAGAAAAACAATTGTATTAGGGTTTATTATTTCAGCCCTTTCGTGTGCTTCCGTTCCTTTTGCAGGAAATATTTATATGCTGTATGTAATCCAGTTTATTGGAGCCTGCGGCCGTTCCATGATAATTCCTCTTTTGATGGGGCTGAGCATAAAGAATTTCAGTTCCAGGCAAAGAGCCACAGCAATGGGTTTTTACCAGGCAATATACAGTTTTGGTATGTTTATAGGTCCTGTATGCCTTGGCTTTATCAGTGACATATCCAATATGACAATAGCTTTCCTGGCGACAAGTCTGGTGGGTATTATTGGTGCAATAACGGCCCATGCCGGGATAAGCAAGCGCACATAAAATTTTAAAACATTGTGAAAAAATAAGGTTAAGGCGCAAAAGAAGAGTTCATTTCTTTTGTCTTTGTAGCCGTTGCTTAACGTGAGGTGAGCATATAAAGTATATGAACAAGTCATACGAAGAAGGGCTGATTTGGCCTGAATTTGCCACAGGAACAACGTAACCACAGAGACATTGAAATGTACGTTCTTTAAACTTGACCCTAATCATGCAACCGACGGTGTTGCATTTCCAACAAGCACCGGTGACGTGTAGGCATACAAGACCCCAATTTAAATCAGTATTACAGACCCTATTTCGCTGAATTTAAAAAATTTCCACGAACAAGAACGGCCATTATTTCCATTTTATTTTAAATATTAAGCTTAATTTAAATATTTAGTTAATAAAATATGATAAAATTATAAGAAAATAAAGATAAAATAATAAAAATAAGAAAGAGAAGGGGAATTTAGATGCAAAGAATAAATAACTGTGAGAATCCGGGAACTAATTTCAAATCAAAAATCCAGCATTTTGATATGCCGGAAGTTCAACTCCCTGTTTTTCCCAACAAAGACTTCATCATTACCAACTACGGAGCTGTCGGAAATGGGATACACATGAATACTGAAGCCATTTCAAGGGCCATAAATGATTGCAGTTCTTCCGGCGGGGGCAGGGTTGTGATACCTCCCGGGATATGGCTTACAGGTCCCATTACGTTAAAGAGCAATGTAAACCTTCACGTAGAAAAAGGCGCATTGGTATTATTTACCAAAGATTTCAGTCATTATCCCATTGTAATGTCCCATTACGAAGGATTAAGGACATGGAGATGCCTTTCCCCCATAAACGGCGAAAATCTTGAAAACATTGCCATAACAGGCGAAGGGATTTTTGACGGCCAGGGTGAAGCATGGAGGCCTGTTAAAAAAGTCAAGATGACCGAAGCCCAGTGGGAAAAACTGATTAACTCCGGCGGAGCCCTAAATGAGCAAGGCACCATTTGGTGGCCTACAAAAGAGGCCCTGGAAGGCGAACGGTTTTTTAAAGCTAACCGGGGTAAAGTATTGTCAAAAGAAGAATGTGAGCCATACAAGGTTTTCATGCGGCCTAATTTGTTAAGCCTTGTTAACTGCCGAAAAGTATTGTTGGATGGCCCCACGTTTCAGAATTCTCCCGCATGGAACCTTCATCCCCTGCTCTGTGAGCATGTGACGATCCGCAATGTAACTGTAAGGAACCCTTGGTATTCCCAAAACGGGGACGGCCTTGACCTGGAATCCTGCAGAAATGCCCAGATATATAACTCCGCTTTTGATGTTGGAGACGACGCCATATGTATGAAATCAGGCAAAGATGAAGAAGGCCGTAAAAGGGGAAGGCCTACTGAAAATGTACGTATATACGGCTGCACTGTTTACCACGGGCACGGCGGTTTCGTTGTTGGAAGTGAAATGTCCGGCGGTGTAAGAAATGTTTATATATCCGATTGCACATTTATCGGAACTGATACCGGTATCAGGTTCAAAAGCACAAGGGGAAGGGGCGGAGTTGTAGAGAATATTTACATAGAAAACATACTTATGAAGGATATTCAAAGGGAGGCAATAATATTAACCATGCATTATAGTGTCGGCAAAGCGGAATCTTCAAAGGAAGAAGAGAATCAGGTGCCTCCTGTTACGGATGAAACCCCCGAATTCAGGAATATATCCATATCAAACATAGTTTGTATAAATGCGGAGAGGGCTGTCCATATCATGGGGTTACCTGAACTGCCTATAAATAATATCTGTTTTGACAACATCCTTATAACTGCAGAAAAAGGCATTGAATGTTCTGATGCGACGTATTTAAAGCTGAATAATATCAAGCTCCGAGTGAAAGAGGAGTATGATCTTACATTCCGCAACTGCAGCAACGTGGAGACTTTAAACGTGGAAAACATTGACGGCACGGAAGTAAAGGTGCGGAATTGCTGATGTAAAATGCTGATATAAAATAATAAATCGCTGATATAAAAACTAATATAGAATTGCTGATAAATAGCATGAATTATGCGAAAGGAAGGGGAAAGGGTATGCTAGTGGTTGCAAAGGACGGAAGCGGTGATTTTACAAACGTCCAGGATGCTATAAATTCAATAGATGATAATAATAAAGAAAGAGTTTTTATATACATAAAGAAAGGGATTTACAAGCAGAAACTATACATCGAAAAGCCTTTTGTAACCCTGATAGGCGAGGATCCAGAAAATACCGTACTTACTTTTGATGACGGGGCTAATAAGTTACTTGAGAACGGGGAGAAAATGGGTACTTTCCGTTCTTATAGCACGTTTATAGGCGGAGACGGTTTCATTGCTGAAAACATTACATTTGAAAACAGCGCAGGCAGTGGGAAAATAGCAGGGCAAGCTTTGGCAGCATATGTTGACGCTGACCGGGTAATATTTAAGAACTGCAGGTTCCTGGGACACCAGGATACCCTTTTCACCGGGCCTTTACCTCATGAGACGAATATACCCGGTTCCTTTAAAGGCCCAAGGGAATATGCCGAAAGAAGGCATGTTAGGCAGTATTATGAAAACTGTACCATTGTGGGGGATGTTGACTTTATTTTTGGCTCGGCTACGGCAGTGTTTAATAAGTGCGAGATTGTTTCCCTGGACAGACAATCGGAGGTTAACGGATATATTACCGCAGCTTCGACTCCCAAGGAGCAGGAATACGGATATGTGTTCCTGAATTGCAGGCTGATGGGAGACATGGAACCCCGGACGGTTTATCTTGGCAGGCCCTGGAGGGATTATGCAAACGTTGCATTTATAAATTGCTGGATGGATAAGCATATCAAAGAAGAGGGATGGCATAACTGGAACAGAGAAGAGAGAGAAAAAACTGCCAGATACTTCGAATATAACAGTATGGGACCGGGTGGTATAACCGGTAAAAGGGTTAAATGGTCCAGAATTCTTACTCCTGAAGAAGCCAAAAAGTATACAATTGAAAATGTATTGGCGGAAAATGACGGCTGGAATCCGTTAGAGGAGCTTAATGAAATTGAAAAAGTGTTCAGCAACAGATTAACCAAATGAATAGATTAACCAAATGAATATAACTAAATAAAGGCAAATGAAGATAACAGGAGAAATAACGTGGGGGGATAAAGAAATATGTCAATCGAGAATAAAATTGCAATGTACAGGAAGCAGGGATTCCCCAAAATATGGGTGGCAGATCGGAATGACGGAACTTATGTAAACCCTGTAATTTATGCTGACTATTCAGACCCGGACGTTATAAAGGTAAATGACGATTTTTTCATGGTTGCATCCAGTTTTAACTGCATACCCGGATTGCCTCTTCTTCATTCAAAGGATTTGGTTAACTGGAAGCTTGTTAATTATATCATTGACAGCATTCCCTTTGATGATTATTCGATACCGCAACACGGAAGAGGGGTGTGGGCTCCGAGCATACGTTACCATGATGGATACTTTATGGTCTATTTTGCTATGCCGGATGAAGGCATTTTTATGAGCAAAGCCAAAGACCCCTTTGGTAAATGGGAGCCCTTGGTGTGTGTGAAGAAAGTAAGAGGATGGATTGATCCCTGCCCCTTCTGGGATGACGACGGAAATGCTTATCTTGTTAATGCTTTTGCTAAGAGCCGGATAGGGTTTAAAAGCGTACTTGCCATAAACAAGATGAAGCCTGACGGAACGGAACTGCTGGATGAATTTAGAATCGTCATTGACGGTAACGTAAATCATCCCACCATAGAAGGCCCAAAGATGTATAAGAGAAACGGCTACTACTATATTTCGGCACCTGCAGGCGGAGTTGCTACAGGATACCAGGTGATACTTAGATCAAGGCATGTATACGGGCCGTATGAAGAGAAGATTGTGCTGCACCAGGGAGATTCGGACATTAACGGGCCCCATCAGGGAGCATGGGTTGAGCTTGATAACGGTGAAACATGGTTTATACACTTCCAGGACGTGGGAGCTTATGGCAGGATTATACATATGCAGCCTGTTAAATGGGTTGATGATTGGCCGCTTATGGGTGTTGATACTAATGGGGATGGAATAGGAGAACCTGTGAAGAGATACAAAAAGCCAAACGTAGGAAAACAGCATCCGATTGAAGTGCCGGTCACCAGCGACGATTTTGACAAAGAAACTCTGGGCCTGCAGTGGCAGTGGCATGCCAACCAAGCTCCGGGCTGGTATTCCTTAAATGCCAGAGAAAACCATATTCGTCTGTATGCATACAATATTCCCGGGAATAACTCAAAATTGATGTGGAATGCACCTAATCTTTTGCTGCAGAAATTACCTGCTCCTTCTTTTGAAGCCACAACCAGGATGGAATTCAACCCCTGTTCCTCCGGTGAAAGGGCAGGTCTTGCCGTTACAGGTACTGACTATGCATATATTGCCCTGAACAAAACAGAGAATAAAGGAGTGCGCCTTTCGTTAACCTTTGGAAACGGAGATAAAGGTTATGAATATGAAGTTGAAGGAAGGGATATTGATGATGTTCCAAAGCCGATATACCTGAAGGTCCATGTAGATAAAGGCGCAAAATGTACCTTTAGTTACAGTTTGGACGGAGAAGAATTTGTACCTTTCAAACAGGAATTTATTGCCAGGGAAGGTAAATGGATAGGAGCAAAAGTAGGGATTTTCTGTGTAAGTTATGAAAATAACGCTTTAAACCAGAGCAGTGCAAGCATAGATACCTGTAAAGGATTTGCGGACTTTGACTGGTTTCTGGTGGAAGAAGTATAATGAGAAGAAGTATAGTGAATTGAACTAACATCTTATAATTTGAATCATAAAATTACTAGAAAATTTCATGCAAAAGCATATAAAAAATTGTATATAAAATCTTGAGCATTGATTTTCACAGCCTAATTTGCTATTTTTTTGGCTGTGAATGTTTTTTTATTATACAGAAAATTTTTATGTTCCCGACAAGCCCATAAAGAGAATGAAATATTCGCGATATTTCATCTTTCTCAAAATAAAGATTAAATAAAATAAAAATGGGGGGACATCTCTAATGAAAATCAAATTTAAAAGATTAAGCAAATCATTTTTGTGTCTTTTAATTGCAATTCTCGTGTTATCTGCCTGCACCGTAAAAACTACAACCCCGCAGGATTCGCCTCAAGCAACGACAGGGGACGTTCAGGGTAAGACTGATTCTTCTTCCGCTTCCTCTTCGGAAAATACACCGACCAAAAAAGTTGAGATACCTGAAGGTTTGGAACTAACCTGGCTTATACGCGGGAACGCTTCAAAATGGCTCGAAGATGAAATGTACTGCATAGAGGAACTTGAAAGAAGAACGGGTATACAAGTGAAATTCATGAGGATGGAGGGAGATACCCAAGCCCAGGATGATCAATACAAAATGATACTTGCATCCGGAAAATACCCAGACTTAATAATGTGGACACATCAGGCCACATATCCCGGAGGAATTGCTAAACTTGGTGAGGATGGGGTTGCAATTGAGCTTAGCAAACTTATTGAAGAATATATGCCCAATTATAAAAAGATACTTGAAACCAAACCAAGTATCAGGAAGGAAGTTTCAACGGATGACGGGAAATTCTACTATTTCTCAATGCTTAATCCCCTTGAATCGGAAACTGATTTACTAAAACTAGCAACCACAGGATTTGTAATGCGTAAGGACTGGCTTGAGAACTTAGGCTTGGATGTGCCTAAAAATATCGATGAATGGTATGAAGTACTTACTGCGTTTAAAAACCGCGACCCAAACAACAATAGCCAGGCAGATGAAATCCCGTATGACGGAACAGGCCTTGAAATGTTTGCCCCCGCTTTCGGAATCAGGAGGACATATTATCTTGATCCTGCCACCAAGAAGGTTAAATATGGACCAATTGAGCCGGCATATAAAGATTATCTGGCAACTATGAATAAATGGTATGCAGAGGGATTGATTGGCAAGAACTCCATAACTCCAAACAGCAAAGTAACGGACAGCAATATTACATCAGACCTTGCTGGTTCATTTAAAGGGCTTGATAATGCATGGGATAAATATTTGCCTACTTTGAGGGAGAAAAATCCAAATGCTGATTTTGTAGCTGTTCCATGGCCTGCAACCAAAGACGGCATAGTCTATACAGACAGGACTGAATTAATTTCCCATATCAACAAAGAAACTACGATAATAACATCCAGCTGTAAATATCCTGAGGTGGCAGCAACATTAATTGATTATATGTACAGTGACGAAGGTTCATTCCTGCTCTCCTGGGGTGTTGAGGGTGTTAATTTTGATTATGTTGACGGAAAGCCGCAATTCAGGGAATATGACGGTGAAACCGACAGTCTTGCGCATTATGTAAGACCTCACTGGGCTCTTCCGAAATATGGTTATGTGGAAGCACACCTGGCAGGATTCTCACCAATCCGTGCCGAAGCTGACAGGGTATGGTCCAAAGTTTCAAGCGATCTTATAATTCATCCGTCAATAAGCTTTACTGCTGAAGAAAACAGTAAAATATTGGATTACAATGAAAGCATAGGTTCTTATATTAGCGATATGTTTGCGAAATTTGTAACAGGAGAAGAACCTCTAAGCAACTTTGACGCTTATGTTCAAACGGTTAAGAAGAGGAATGTTGATGAGATCATCCAGATTTACCAGAATGCCCTGGATAGATTTAATGCAAGGTAGATAGAAAACGGCAAATGGTTTGTATTATAATTATAATAAATACGAAAGCCCTTTAAAGTTGTGTAAATTTATAGTTTATTCTCCAGGACGCATTATTTTAATAATGCGTCCTGAAACTCATTTTAATTTGGGGGATTAAGCTGATGTTCCTGAAAATAAAGGATTTTCCAAAAAATTCACAGTTTTTTATTAAATATCTTATATCATATACATTCATACTGTTAGTGCCTGTGGTTATATTGAGTTTCATAGTCTTTGGAATTTTTGTGGAGCTTTTAAAAAATGAGATAATAAATAATACCGTAAATTCGCTGAACAAATCAAAAACAGCTATAGATAACGAGATAAACCAATTATACGGCATAAGCTACCAGATAATGTGCGCCAACAACAGCTTAAATTTATACCTGTCAATGCAGGACTCTCCAACGAGGGATTTATATATTAAAAATGAAATCAGAAAACACACAGCTTCTAATTTTTTTATAAGCGAGGTTGCACTTTACCTGCAAGATGACATGTATGTCTATACCAATGAAGGAGTGTATCCCTTAAATATATTCATAAACAGCATATACGAATATGAAAACTGGACCTTGAAAGATTTCATACAGGACATAACTCAATCCCATATGCCTTTCGTAAGACCTGCTGAAAAGGTTAATACCGATGAATCGTACATAACAATTGTTTATCCGAATTACAAATCGAGTAAAATACCTCAGTCCTCTCTTATATTTTTAATACCTGAAAGGAAAGTACAGCAGTTGTTACCCACCAATGTAAACGAAATGAAAGGAACCAGTCTTATTATTGACGAGAAAAACCAGGTTATTACTTCAAGCAATTATAGCGAACATATAAACTCTCATGAATTTAAGTACCTTATCAATTCATTGAATGATAAGGATACCGTTTTTGAGAAAAAAATTAACGGAACCAAATATTTCGTTTTTATAACCAGTTCTAATTTTTTTGGTTGGAAATACGTTTCGCTGATTCCAGTAAAATATGTGATGAGAAATGTGGCAAAAGCGAAATTCATATATTTTATAGGGCTTGCAGTAGTATTTATACTGGGTATAATCCTGATCCTGCTATTTATGAGGGTAAACTACAGGCCCATCAGGCAGCTTATATCTTATATAAAAAGGACCCTTAACAAGGATGAAGAATATCTGAATGAAATTGAATTGGTGCGTGAAACTATTGCCTACCTTACCTCTCAAAATATAAAACTGAAAAATAATCTTAATGAAAACCTCACCGCCTTAAGGGATTCACTTATATTCTCTCTTATAAAAGGACAGATAAAAACCATTGAAGAGTTTAACAAGTATGGAAAAGGTATAGGAATTGAATTTTCAAAAAACTGTTTTCAAATTGTTATAATTCAAGCCTGCTCAAAGGATTATAATGCTGAGCTAAGCAAGACCGAAATAAACAGGGATATGCTGGCCAAGATAATCAGCAGCTGTATTATGGAAGAATACGATTATTATTTCAGGGATAACATTGAAGCAAACCAGTACATTCTTTTGCTGGCTTTTAATGAGGATAACAAACAAAGCCTTAATATGATGCTGAAAAACATGATAAGTAAGGCCAAGAATGAATATAATATTTTACTTACCATGGGAGTAGGGGATGAATATGTTAACCCGGAATTTATTTCAAAATCCTACATGAATGCTTCAACAGCGTTAAAATATAAGTTTATAAAGGGTAACGGGCAAATAATATATTACAGCGATATAATTTCCTGCCAGCTTAAAATCGAAGATTATCCTGATAAGAAAAATATTGAGGAATTAAGACATTTAATTAAGCAGGGCAACATAAGGAAAATACAGCATATCATAGAGTCAGTGGCAGACTACATAAGGGAAAATAATGTACCAATATTTGTGGCAAAAGGACTTTGTTACGAAATAATATATGAAGTTCTTAATGCGGATAAGGACATTATTGTGAGAAACAAGTATCCGGATATTTTCCTCCTGGAAAAAATAGAAACAATGGAAGAGCTTACTGAAATTATAAAGGGAATCTGTTTGGATGTATGCTCGGCAATAAAAGCAAGACATATGCAGGAAGAAAGGATTAATCTTATAGATAAAATTATAAATTTCAACAGCAAAATTATGACAACTGCAATTTTGACATACAAATGATAGCCGATAATTTTGGCATGACCGTATCCTATTTGAGCCAGTTTTTTAAATCCAAAACAGGCAAAACAATTTTGGAATTTGTAACTGAGCTTAGAATTAATAAAGCCAAGGAACTCCTCATGCAGACTGATTTATCATTAAATTATATAGCTGAAGAAGTAGGATATTACAATGTTTCAAGTTTTATAAGAAGATTTAAGCAGGTTGAGGGTATAACACCCGGAGAATTCAGAAAATGCAATGTAAATGTGGTAGCCAATGCATTGTAAAACTGTATATAAAAAAATGAATATTTACTCAAAAGGTTATGTCAAGTAATATATAATCTGCAAACTCAAGATAAAATCATATATGTCAAGAAAAGCATGATGCAAATTCAAAGGAGAGAAATAGAAATGGGTTATATTTTAAGGGGAAAGTTTCCGATTAAAGTTTTAATCCCATTATTAGTTCTTGCTTTTGTATTTTTTTCGTTTCCGGCAATTCAGAATGTCTTTGGAGAAAATGAAATAAGAGCCATGGTTGATACAAAACCCGATGAGGGAAATGGGAATTTTATAGAAATAATTGAAACGGGAACAAACGTATTTTCTGAAAGTATAACTTATACTGAAGTAAAAAACGGGTATGAAAAGCAGGATTTGAAACCTGTTAAAAATAAAACGACCGAATTGACGGCTGATAATATAATAAAATCGAGCAAGGGTGATATTCCCCTTATATCGGATTTGGAAGGGAAAACACAGCCTGCTCTTAACTGGACTGATGAGTATGACTGGTTTGAATGGGAATTTGAAATAGATGAAGATGGGTTATATGAAATAGATGTTGAATACTATCCTCTCGGAGGCACAGGTTCCACAATTCAAAGGGCCCTTTCAATTGACGGGAAAATTCCTTTTAAGGAAGCTAATAATATATGTTTTTACCGTGTCTGGAAAGAGGACGGCCAAACCAGGTTTAACAACATAGGAGATGAAGTGTGGCCCAAACAGGTAGAGGAAAAGAAATGGTTGAAACAAGTCCTGGTTGATAATTTGGGATTTCATTCAGAACCACTACTGTTTCATTTTACAAAAGGAAAACATGTGCTCCGCATGACCTATGTTGACCAGCCGGTTGTAATAGGAAGCATAATACTGAGAGCACCGGATGATATACCTTCCTATGAAGAAGTGCTGAAAACTTACAGTGAGAAGGGTTACAAAAAAGCAACACAAACCATCAAGTTCCAGGCCGAAGAAACCCAGGCAAAGAGCGACCCTACAATAAGACGTGAAAGCAGCAATGATCCAAAGGCGGAACCCATGAAACCTACATCCAGGCTTCTTAATGTAATTGGAGGAAGAAGATGGAGAAATGGAAATCAGTCAATAACATGGAAATTTAACGTGGAGGAAGAGGGCCTGTACAAGATAACCATCAAACTTATGCAAAGCTATGATGACGGCTTGCCATCATACAGGCAGATAGCTATTGACGGAAAAGTGCCTTTCAAGGAATTGATGGAATACAAGTTTGAATACGCAAGGGATTGGCGCGGAGAAACCCTGCAAAATGAGAATGGGGAGCCTTACTTGTTCTACTTTACGAAGGGTGAACATGAAATAACCATGACCGTTAAGCACGGTCCGCTGGCAACGGTGGTGGAAAGGACAACAGAAGATATTCTTTTTCTTTCTGAAATAATAAGGAAAATAATAATGATTACAGGCTCAGAACCGGATCCCAATTACGAATATGAACTGGATAAGAAAATCCCTGGACTTACGGATGATTTGCGCTACCTTGCGGAAAGAATGAAGGAAAATGCGAATATATTAATCGATATATCATCAAAGGTTCCTTCAATTGCAAATAATTACAAGCAGATATGTGATCAACTGCTGAGCATGGCTAAAGACCCGGACAAGATTTCAAGGGCCTTAACCGATTTAGAAAATGCCCAGACAAACCTCGGTTCCTATATTACCAAGCTTCAAAGCAGGCCCCTGATGATAGATTATTTTGTTATTTCACCGCCTGATGAAAAGGTAAAAATTCCAAAATCTAACTTCTTTGAGAGATTAAAAGTAACATGGCTTAACTTTATTGCTTCCTTCTATAAGGATTATGACAGCGTAGGGAGCATTTTTAGTGAGGACGAAGAAAATAGTGTAATACTTGATGTATGGATTGCAAGGGGAAAGGAATGGGCGGAAATATTGAAGGAAATGATAGAGGAAGATTTTACACCCAGAACGGGGATTCGCGTCAATATGAATGTTGTACCTTCCGGACAGCTTAATTCAGGAAACGTAAATGTTTTGCTACTTTCCATAATTTCAGGGTCAGCACCTGATGTGGCACTGAGTGTTGAGGCAAGGTCACCTGTTGAATTTGCTTTTAGAGAAGCGGTAACTGATTTGATGAAGTTCCCCGATTATGAAGAAATTGCAAAGAGATTTTATCCTTCCATAATGGTACCCTATGAATATAATAAAGGAATATATGCATTACCTGAGACAATGGACTTTACGGTGATGTTTTACAGGAAGGATATCATCCAGGAACTGGGACTGGAACTTCCTGAAACCTGGGATGATGTATACCAGAACGTTTTACCTAAACTTTATGAAAATGGTATGAATTTCTACTATCCGACAGCAAATGGCTTAACACCGCTGTTATTCCAGAACGGTGGAAGTTTTTACAGGGATAACGGGACGAAATCAGGATTGGATACTCCTGAAGCTTATAAAGCATTTAAACAGTGGACTGATTTATATAAAAACTACCGAATTCCTATTGAGGCCAATTTTTTCACAAGAATGAGAAACGGCGATATGCCAATAGGCATAGCAGGATATTCCATGTATATGCAGTTGTCTACATCGGCTCCGGAACTTTATGGCAGGTGGGGTATCGCTCCCGTACCCGGAACAAGAAAAGAAGACGGAAGCATAGACAGATCCGTAGGTTCTATTGCTTCCCAGGCCTGCATAATACTTGAACAATCTGACAAAAAGGAAGCTGCATGGGAATTTTTAAAGTGGTGGACCAGCGAAGAGGTGCAAACTAGGTACGGAAGGGAACTGGAAGCCCTTCTGGGTGTTGAAGCCAGGTGGAATACGGCAAACACCAATGCGTTTAATAACCTGCCCTGGGACAGGGAACACATAAAAGTAATACAGTATCAGCTTAAGCAGGCAAAGGAGCAGCCGGTTGTCCTGGGTGGCTACTTTACCACCAGACACATTGATAATGCTTGGAATAGGGTGGTGCTGAACGGGGAAAATGTGCGCGACTCCCTTGAGAAAGCAGTAAAAGATATTAATAAAGAACTGCGCAGCAAACAGGAAGAGTACGGATACAACCCGCAGCCATAACAAAGCAATGTTTAGTCTAGTAAGAGAAAGGGTGAAATATATGGCTGTAACCGGAGTTAAAAGAAGATTTGAAACAGGGAAACCTCTTAATATAAGCATAAATTTAAAGAATTGGTGGAAACGAAACAGAATGGGTTATTTATTTCTGACACCGTTTTTAAGTCTTTTTACTCTATTTACCGTAATCCCGGTACTTGTTGCCATAGGACTAAGCCTAACAAACTATAACATGCTTCAAATACCGAAATTTGTCAGCATAAATAATTACAGGTTGTTATTGCTGGATGATGACGTGTTTTTGGTAGCCTTGAAGAATACTCTTGTTTTTTCGGTTATAACAGGCCCGCTGGGTTTTATGATGTCATTTTTTGTTGCCTGGGTTATTAACCAGCTCAAGTTCAAAGGCTTTTTTTCTCTGGCTTTTTATGCTCCGAGCCTGACAAGCGGGATTGCAATGTCTATTATCTGGTTAATCATATTCTCTGGTGATAGGTATGGATATATAAATAATTTTTTAATCAATATAGGCTTAATCGCGGAACCCATATTGTGGACAAAGGATGCAAAATATATTATGCCAGTGGTTATCATAATTTCCGTGTGGATGAGTATGGGAACAGGATTTCTGGTTTTTCTGGCAGGGTTTCAGAATATTGATAATGATTTGTATGAAGCAGCTAAGATAGACGGAATAAAAAGTAAATTTCAGGAACTGTGGTATATTACTTTTCCAATGATGAAACCCCAGTTACTGTTCGGTGCTATTAACTCAATTGTAAATTCCTTTGGAGTGTTTGATATAGCTTCGGCTGTAGCAGGCATGCCCAGCCCTAACTATGCAGCTCATACGATTGTTGCTCATCTTTATGACTATGCATTTATAAGATTTAACATGGGTTATGCTTCTGCCATAGCGGTTATCCTGTTTATTATGACCTATTCTTTGGGCCAGATATGCATGAGATTGTTTAAATCAAATGACTAGTAACTAACAACAAGCTGGAGGTACTGGAATGGGCACATTTAAAATTGGTAAATTTAAAAAAAGAAAAATTAAAATAGGGAAATTATTGGTCTATATTTGTATGCTTATACTTGTGGCTTTTACGTCTTTACCCCTAATTGCCATGATAAACAGGGCATTTATGCCCTTGGAAGAATTATATTTGTATCCTCCGAGGATTTTTGTAAAAAATCCAACTTTCCAAAATTTTTCAGAACTTTTTACAGCCCTCAATGCATCGGTTATTCCGTTCACGAGGTATGTTTTTAACAGTTTAATAACAACCCTTGCAACGGTTTTTTTGACTATCCTGGTCTGTAGCATGGGGGCATTTGCCCTTGTGAAATATAAGCCTGACGGTTCCAAAGCCATTTTTAGCTTCATATTAATGGCATTAATGTTTTCATCCCATGTTACCCAGATACCTAATTATATGGTTATTAATAAGCTTGGACTTATAAATTCCTACTGGTCGTTGATAATTCCCAAAATAGCCGTTGCCTATAACTTTTTTCTCATGAAGCAATTCAGCGAACAAATACCTGATGCTTTGCTGGAAGCGGCCCGTATTGACGGAACAAATGAATTCCAGCTTTTCTGGAAAATAGCCATGCCTTTATTAAGACCTGCCTGGTCAACCTTGGCTGTATTTTCATTTGTAAGCAATTGGAATGATTATTTTTCACCCTTGATATACATAAGTCGCCAGGCCATGCAAACCTTGCCTATAGCCCTTCAAACCCTTTCAGGTGGGGCAGGGGTGGTTGCCAGGACAGGAGCGGTAGCTGCAGCCACATTTGTAACCACATTGCCTACCATAATAGTATTTACAATTATGAAAGGCAGGGTTATGAAAACAATGGCCCATTCCGGGATAAAGGCTTAAGGAGGTCAATATGAAAAGAAGAATAGCAACATCTTTTATCATAGCAATACTGATGACTCTTTGTCTTCAAAATGAGGTTTCTGCAGATTACATATTGGACAAATACTTAAATCAGATTCCCATTCCTGTAACCTATGAAGTGACCAGGGTGATAAAAAGTCTTGGCGAGCACGGCTTTATGAAACAGCCAAAGGATCTTTTTATAGATAATGAAGATAATATCTATATTGCTGACACCGAAAACAACAGGATACTGAAGCTAAATACCAGGGGAGAGGTATTAAATGTTTTTACCCAGGCTGAGGGTATCCCTTTCAATAAACCCCAGGGTGTTTTTGTGGATGAAAAGGGAAACATATGGATAGGCGATACGGGAAATCAAAGAATTGCAACCCTGTATCCGGACGGAAGCGACAGGAAAATGTATTATAAACCTGAATCTGCCTTGCTTAACAATGATTATATGAGAGAAAATTTCACATTTGACCCGAGTAAAATATGCGTTAGCCCTGTTGGATATATTTATGTTTTGAAGGGTACGACTCTAATGGTTATTGATGAGCATAACAATTTCAGGGGATTCATAGGCGCAAGCCAGGTGAACTTCAGCTTAACCAGGGCCCTTATAAGGATATTCGGGACCCAAACCCAAAAGGACAGGACATTAAAACCGGAACCCGATGCATACACAAATTTTGATATTGGTAAAGATGGAATGATTTACGGTGTTGTTGTATCTTCAAAAAACGGGGAGCAAATAAAAAAGCTTAATTCGATCGGGCAGAATACATATCCATCCGCGCCCTATGATATTTATGGCGAATATTCGTACGACAGTGGTACGCGCATGGGTCCTAGTTTTGTTGATATAGCTGTGCATGATAACGGAATTATAACTGTTGTTGAAAGAAACAAGTGCATGATATACCAGTATGATCAGGAAGGCAACCTGCTCACTGCCTTTGGCGGTAAGGGAAACGTAAAGGGAACTTTTCAGACACCCTCTGCCATTGATGTGGATTCGGAAGGAAATATTTATCTCCTTGACAGCAGTACTGGCATATTACAGGTTTTTGAGCCCACAAAGTTTATCAAACTGGTTCATCAGGCTGTTTATCTGAATGAAGAGGGAAAATATAATGAAGCCATGGAATACTGGCAGGAAGTATTAAAGATTGACGCAAATTATACACTTGCTCACAAAGGAGTAGGAAAGCTGTATTATAAGGAGGAACAATGGAAGAAATCACTGGAAAGTTATTATGCGGCGGAAGATAAAACGGGCTATTCCAAGGCATTTAAGGAATTCAGGCACCAGATATTCAGAAAGTATTTCGCAGTCGTAATTATAATTGCGGTTGCATTAATAATCGGTTTTATTAAATTGTTTATCCTGGCAAAGAGAAAGACGGACCAGCTAGCATATGATATTGAATACAAGGAGAGGAGGCTCTAGTTTTTTATGCAAACTATCAGAATGGCTTTACTTGTAATATTTCACCCAATAGTGGCCTTTCAATATATAAAAAAGCTAAGGGACAGATTTAACTATATGCCTATAATAATTCTCCTGTTATCAGTTATTGCCTCAAGGTGTTTTGCGATATATTTTACGCATTTTCCCCTTGCGGAAATTCATCCAAGGGAAGCGAACATATTCCTGGAAATATTCAAGTTGTTTTTACCGGTCTTTACATGGACTGTGGCTTCTTTTGCTCTGACAAGCATACTTGACGGTGAATGCCAGTTCAGGGAAATACTTATGGCCACGGCATATTCCATGTTGCCATATATTCTTGTTACAATTCCTTTAACCATTCTCAGTCGCATACTAGAAGGGGAGCAGCAGGGGTTTTACGATACTGCTCAGACTATTATGTGGATATGGATTATATTGCTCATTTTAATAAGCCTGAAGGAATTGAATGATTACAGCGTGTTAAAAACCATTATGGTGGCCCTGCTGGGCCTGTTTACAATGATAGTGATTTGGGCAACCGTTGTGCTGTTTTTCGCCATTGTATCCCAGTTTTTAAATTTCATTCAGGAAGTACTTGTGGAAGTAAGGTATAAATTTTACTAGGGTGTAAGGGAGAAGAGAGAGATGAGAGCAAAAATAATAAGAAAGCCAATAATTAAAATAATGAAAATAAGCCCTGAATCATGGAAAAGACTTGGCAAATTTACTTCGCTGTTAATAATAATCCTTGTATTAATCCAAGTATTCTCATTACATAACGGTATGAATACAATTATTGCCGAACAAAATCAAGCTGAACAGGCTCAAAGTGATCAAAGCAAGGCAGGACAAGAACAGCCTGAACAAAGTCGAATTCCTCAAGACCAGACAGAGGAAGGACAAATTGAGCAGGACCAGGCTGACAAGAATCAGACTGAACAGGATCGGAATGGACAGCTTAATACAAGGAAAACCGATGATTATAGAATAATAGCGCAAAATTCAAAATTCGAGCTTTATTTTAATGAAAAGTATTCTTCCCTGGCAGTTAAAAACAGGATTAGCGGTTATATATGGTATTCTTCCGCCTTACATGAACAATTTGATACTACCAAGCTAAATAAAAAACTGCTGGAAGAAATACAATCCCTATTTATAATTACTTACACGAATATCAAAACGGGTGATGGCTCGGTTATATCAACCAGCCTGGTAAGTTCGAATCCTGATATGGCTTTTGAAGGAATTAATAACGGCATTAAGGGAACATATTATTTTAAAGACATCGGTATAGGATTTGACGTTGAGATCACCCTGGATGACAGCGGATTGAAAATAAAAATACCCGGAGATAGTATTATAGAAGAAACTGACATGAAATTGGTAAAAATAAAAATGATGCCGTATTTTGGTGCATCAACCGATGAGCAGGAAGGATACTTTTTTTACCCGGATGGCAGTGGAGCCATTATGGAGTTTACCGACCTGACCCACTTCGGAGAGAATGAAAAGCTCTTCAGTGTTTATGGTACGGACATTTCGAGTGTTTTTAGCCGGAATACGGTATACGAACATGTTATGCTTCCGGTATACGGTGTTAAAAAAGGGAATGACGCATTTTTAGCGATAATTGAAGAAGGGGATGAAATTTCAAATATCAGTGTACGGCCTTCAAACAATATTCTAAGGCTCAATAGTATTTCCTGCGAGTTCGTTTACAGGAATAGTTTTAATGACGCAAGAGTAAAATCAAGGCTTATAAAGCAGTATGACCGTGATATATACAAGTCCGATTGCACCGTTAAATATATGTTTTTGGACGGGGAAAATGCTGATTACAGCGGTATGGCAAACTGCTACAGGGAATACCTCATTAGTAATAATAAAATATCAAAGCAGATTAAGAAGGATGATAGAATACCTTTAGGGCTGGATATATTCATGGGAATTACTGAAAGAGGAATGCTGTTTAATAACTTTATTTGTACAACCAATTTCATGGAAGCACAGGATATGCTTCAGGAACTTTTGAACTTAGGTGTTACCAGCATTCAAACCAGGTTAAAAGGTTGGACAAAAAAGGGTTATAACGGTGAGCCGGTTCATTTTCCGCCGAATAATAAGCTTGGAGGGAAATCAGGACTTAAACGTCTTGCTGAGTTTGCAAGAAATAATAATATTGGGCTTTTCCTTGAAGTCAGCCCCATATTCGCAAGGTCATTAAACGGAGGCTTTTCAAAAAGAAATGATGTGGTATACCTCGGGAACGGGACCATCCTAACCGATGCTGACCAGGAATACTTTGTACTTAGTCCCGGCGTGGTTTTTAATAAGTTCAATAAGAGCATACTCCCTGAAGCTCAAAAATATTTCATTGCCGGAATAAGTTTTAATGATCTTGGAAGGTACCTGTATTATGACTATAACAAAGACAATTTTACAGTTAAAAAACAAACAAGGGATTACTGGATTGAAATTATAAGCAAATCGAAAAAAGAGCTTGGCGGTGCAATGGTTAGCGGAGGCAATTTATATGTTTTGAATGAGGTACAGAGGCTGGCTGAAATCCCAATGGAATGTTCGGGCAATTATTTTACTACGAAATCAGTACCCTTTTACCAGATGGTTGTGCATGGTTTAATACCTTATACATCGGATGTTGCAGGCAACTTAAGTCCAAATTTGGAAAGGGAAAAACTTGAGTGGATTGAAAAGGGATATATGCCGTATTTTGAACTTACATATGAATCGGCTGATTTGCTGAAGTATACGCAGTACAATACATTGTTTACTTCAACATATACCGATTGGATTCAAAAAGCGCGGGATATATATATTGAGTTCAATGAAAATCTTGGGGATATCTGGTCGGAATATATCGTAAAGCATGAGGAACTGGAAGAGGATATTATTATGGTAAGCTACAGCAACGGTACCAGGGTAATTATCAACTATTCGGATAAAGATGTAAAATTCGCTGATATAACTGTTGGTGCCATGGATTATTTAGTCATAAGAGAGGGGGATGCAAAATGAAAATAAAATTAAGCATGAAGCAGAAGCAAAACCTTGAAGCAATTATGTTCATTTCTCCGTGGATTATAGGAACCCTTGTATTTTTCATGAACCCGTTAATTCAATCCATAAGACTTAGCTTTAGCAAAATAGTTAAATTAAACGGCTTTGTTATGCAATGGAACGGCTGGGCGAATTACGAAAAGGCATTTTTGTGGGATGTAAATTTTTTACCGATGTTTTTAAGTTCGGTAAAGGATACACTTATCAATACTCCCCTTACCCTTATATTTTCTTTGTTTATCGCAATACTGGTAAACAAACCTTCGAAGATGAGAGGATTTTTCAGAACGGTATTCTTTTTACCTGTCCTGTTAGGTACGGGTTTTGTAATGAAACAGCTGTTAGGATTGGGAATGGGTGTGGATGCCATGTCCGTGGCGAAAGGCATAATTGTCCCTGATTCCCTGGCAAAATATTTCGGGTTTGGTTTATTGGGAGTGATTAGTTCCTTTTTAAGCAGGATAACCATAGTTCTTTGGAAATCAGGTGTCCAGATTGTTCTTTTCCTTGCAGGATTACAGGGTATCTCATCTTCGCTGTACGAGGCAGCCCACTGCGATGGAGCCACTGAATGGGAAATGTTCTGGAAGATTACCCTACCCATGATTTCACCGGTAATTTTGCTTAACTTTATATATACAATTATAGATTCATTTACCGATGCAAATAATCCGATAGTTGATTACATTCTTAAGGCAAGTTTTCAGAAAAACCAGTTTGAATATGGTGCTGCAATGGGATGGGTATATTTTATATTTGTATTTGTCCTGTGTATGCTTGCATTTTTTGTTATGCGCAACAGGGTTTACACCGGCACCGGGAAATAGACTGAACAATGAAATAACAAAACGGAGGGTATTGGATTATGAACATGAAGGCAAGCAGTTTGTATAATATATATCTTAATAATAAAAGCAAACTTAAGTATATTTACAAACATGATACGAAATATGACAAGTATTTACATAAATATTTATCAATGCACACGCTGGTAAGATTTATTGTTAGAATATGCTTCTACCTCTTATTGTTCGGGCTTTCTTTTATATTTATATATCCTTTCCTGGATATGATTGTTACTTCCTTAAAATCCACTTCGGATTTAATGAATATAACCGTCAAATGGATTCCCAATTCTTTAATGTTCAGCAACTATGTTGTGGCAATTGAGCAGCTGCAGTATTTGAAATATTTCAAAAACTCTGTTTTCGTGACCACGGTATGTATTATAGGCCATGTGCTGTCGTGTTCATTTGTTGCTTATGGTTTTTCAAGATATAAATTTCCCTTCAGGGATTCATTGTTTAGCTTTGTTATATTTACACTAATCGTACCTGTCCAGGTAATAATATTTCCCCTCTATATTTTTTACTCGAAACTGGGATGGGTTAATTCATATTTACCGATTATTGTACCTACGTTTTTCGGCTATGGCTTAAAAGGAGGGCTGTTCATATTCCTGTTCAGACAGTTTTTTGCAGGATTGCCCTATGAACTTGAAGAAGCTGCAAGGGTTGACGGATGTAGGCCCCTTAGGACTTTCTTCACCATTATTTTACCCGTCAGTAAATCGGCAATCTTGGTAAGCATAGTTTTATCAATGGTCTGGCACTGGAATGATTATTTTGAGCCGAATATTTACATAGCTGAAAAAAATATGCACTTATTGCCTTCAAGGCTTCCGGCCCTTTACAATATGCTTAATACGGATGATATATTA
>ENA-OWOZ01001423-OWOZ01001423.1-bioreactor-metagenome-genome-assembly--contig:-NODE-1423-length-22049-cov-3.615420_pt1 | contig 22049 bp, 23 predicted proteins | sample MGYA00238140_ERZ651804 | MGnify/ENA primary metagenome ERZ651804 (study PRJEB26910, sample SAMN07631232) | bioreactor metagenome | isolation source: Switchgrass digestor | place: USA: Dartmouth... | reverse complement strand
GCTTCTGTAAAGTCGTTTAAGTCTATTTCCTTTATAGGGCTCATCATGAACAATCCAACCAATACCAAAGCTGGTGCTGTAGCCTCTCCAGGTATTATGCTGAATATTGGCGAGAAGAATAACGCAAGCAAGAACATAACAGCTGTAGTAAAAGCAGTTAGACCAGTTCTTCCTCCTTCAGCTACACCAGATGCAGATTCTACGTAAGTTGTTACTGTACTAGTTCCCAAGCATGCTCCTACAGTAGTACCTACTGCATCTGATAATAGCGCTTGACTAACCCTTGGAAGTTTCCCTTCTTCATCTAGCATATTAGCCTTAGAAGCTACTCCTACCAATGTTCCAACAGTGTCAAATATGTCTACAAATAAGAAGGTAAACATTACTACAAGCATATCAAAAGTAAATACTTCACTCCACTCAAACTTAAATGCTACTTGGCTTAATGAAGGTGGAAGCTGGATAAATCCTTCAGGTAGAGGAGTAACTCCCATTGGTATTCCTATGATGGTAGTTATGATTATTCCAAAGAACAATGCTCCTTTAACCTTTTTAGCCAACAAGAGTCCCATTATTATTAATCCTATTAGGGATAGCAATGGCCCTCTTGATGTTATATTTCCTAATCCAAGTATAGTTCCATCTCCTGTTTGGATTACCCCAGCATTGGAAAGGCCTATTAAAGCTATAAACAGTCCAATACCTACAGATACGCCCTTCTTCAAGTTCATAGGAATTGCATTGAATATGGCTTCTCTGACTTTAAATATGGATAGTATTATGAATATGATTCCTTCTAAGAATACTGCTGTAAGAGCAAACTGCCAGGATTTGCTCATTCCCAATACTACTGAATAAGTGAAGAAAGCATTAAGTCCCATACCAGGTGCTAATGCAAAAGGATAGTTAGCAAGGAATGCCATCATCAAGGTAGCTATTGCAGCAGATAGTGCAGTAGCAGTAAATACTCCGCCCCAATCCATGCCTGTATCTGATAGCATGCTTGGGTTTACAATGAGTATATAAGCCATGGTCATGAATGTAGTAAGGCCTGCAAATATTTCTGTCCTCACATCGGTGCCGTTTTCTGTCAACTTAAACCGTCTCTCCAAAAAGCTGGATCCTTTTACTTTATCCACAATAAACCCCCCTTTTGAATTAATATTGAAAATTGAGTGAATGGATTCACTCAATTCATGCCAATACAAACTAACCGGATCCCTACTCCATTTACCTATGTATTCTCTAGTAAAATCCCTATTCCTTATCTTCTTCCTCTTTTTTAAGAATTATATTGAGTATTAAAGCCACTAGAGTTCCCGCTGAAATTCCTGAAGAGAACAATGCTCCTAAAATTCCTGGGAATTGTTCAGCTAATTCTGGTCTGAAAGTAACTCCTAAACCTATTCCCATGGAAGATGCAACTATTAATAAATTCCTGTTGGTAAATTCAACTCTTGAAAGGGATTGCAATCCCGATGCAGCTACAGTACCAAACATGAGTATTCCTGCTCCACCTAATACTGGTGATGGCATTATGGAAATTATGGTTGAAAACTTAGGGAATAGGCTTATTAATATGAGCATAACACCCGCAACGATTGCTACAAACCTAGAAGCACATTTGGTAAGAGGTATCAAACCTACATTTTGGCTGAATGTAGCCACTGGCCCAGATCCTATAAATGGAGATATGAAGGAGCCAAATCCATCAGCACGAACCCCATTGGCAATATCCTCATCAGTCATGTCCACTTGAGTTACCTCTCCTATTGCCTTCATAACTCCTACCGTTTCGATTACAGTGACCAGATATCCTGCAATGAAAGGAACCACATATTTAGGATTGAAATCCACTCCATACTTGAATATACGAGGCAACTCTATCCAAGCAGCTTCTCCTACCTTTGAAAACTCAACCATTCCAAGAGGAATACATATTATATATCCTATTACCATTCCTATGAGCACTGAAGCACTACTTATGATTCCTTTTCCATATCTGTTTAATATGAGTATAATCAAGAATACAGCAAAAGCAATAGCTATGTTTCTTAAGCTTCCATAATCAGCTGAGCCCACACCTCCAGCAGCCCAGTCAAAGGCTACAGGCATTAAAGTCATTCCTATGAGTGATATTACCGTTCCTGTGACTACCGGTGGGAAAAACCTCATAAGTGGCTTGATAAAGTAACTTAAGAATATTTCAATTAAAGCTCCCAATATACTTGCTCCATAGTACCCTTGGATTCCTCCACCCATGGTATTGATTATGGCGTTAGCTGGAGCAACAAATCCAAAATCTGTTCCCATTATGGTAGGCAGTCCAGCTCCAACTCTGAAAAATTTGGGTCCTATTCCTCTAGACTGGATTATGGATACGATTCCAGAAGCAAGTAGTGCGGCACTGACCAGATAAGCTGTATCCTCCACTCCAAATCCTGCCATGCCAGCTATTATAAGGGGCACAGCTACAATTCCTCCCATAGATGTTAACACATTTTGGAATCCTAATAGTAGGGATACGGACAACTCCGGCCTTTCATCAACACGATATAGAAGCCTATAATTAGTTGAAACTTCTTCATCTACAGAAAGATCTTTCTTTAATGTCTCTTCCATCTCTATCCCCCTTGTAGTTAAATTAAAAATTGATATTATTCAATGACCGGAGGTAATATCTTGAAGTTGTTTACATCTACAAGCCCCTTATCCGTAATCTTCCATTCTGGAGATGTGGATAGGGATAAGAAGGATAGGTGCATGAAAGGTCCATGGACTTTACATCCTAAGTCCTCTCTTACTATCCTCTCCATTTCCGCTATCTTCTCACTTACCTCATGGCCATTTAATTCATCCGTAATTAGTCCTCCTACAGGAAGCCTCATATCTGAAAGTATCCTTCCTCTATTAGCTATGGCAATGCCTCCTCCCATCTCTATAACTCTATTTACAGCCAATACCATGTCCCTTATGTTAGTTCCCATGACTATTATGTTGTGGGTATCGTGGGATACGGATTCAGCAAAAGCTCCTTCTCTCATGCCAAACCCCTTTACAAAGGCTTTGCCTATGTTTCCATTCCTGCCGTATCTCTCAATACATGCAATAAGCAATGTATCTGTAGATACATCTGGCTGAGCAACTCCACTTACTACTCTAACTGTCTCCTCTAGCTTACCTGTTAGATTTTGATCTGATATTAGCTGGATGCATCTAACTCGAGCAGTACTTCCATTAGCTTTAATCTCTAAATCTCTTTCAGTAATAGGTCCTCTCCTTACAGAGTTCTTCACCTCTTCAGGATAGATATAGCTAGGTAAATCAATTAGAAGCTGTCCCTTTTGGGCCACAAGTTTTCCGTCTATGAATACCCCTTCTACCTTCATAGTTTCCAAATCCTCTATTACTGCTATATCTGCTATCTTGCCAGGAGCGAGAACTCCCACATCCTCAAGCTTAAAATAGGTAGCTGGATTTATGGTGGCCATTTGAATTGCTTCCACTGGATTTACCCCTTCTCTTATAGTTCTTCTTATGATCTCATTCATATGGCCAACAGTCTCCAAATCTGCTGCTACCATATCATCTGAAGCAAGTATACATCTTCTTGAATCCATGCCTTCCTCTGTAACTGCCTTGATGCATTCAGCCATGTTCTTCTGAGTAGAGCCTTCCCTCATAAATAGGTATACTCCCTGTCTGAGCTTTTCCACAGCCTCTGCCTTTGTGGTTGTCTCATGGCAAGAACATCTGCCGCCTGTAGCAATTATGTGAGCTGCTAGTTCATTTCCGAAAAGCTCTGGTGCATTGCCGTCCACTATCATTCCTCTGGACTTGGCATACATGGTGGAAGCTAACAAATCTGTTATGACTTCAGGAGTATTTCTGTATACGTGTTTTGCATTGCTAAACCCCTGCAGTTCTCCAATTCCTATGATGTTTCGGTAACCTAACAGATCCTCCATGTCCTTGGATGTAGTATCATACCCAGCAGTTTCCAAATCAGGGCAATCAGGAGTCATGGCTGGCACTACAAGATATACCTTATTGGGCACTCTGTCTATTTCATCAGCCATAGCCTTCATCCCTATTGGTCCTAAAGCATTGCCTATTTCATGGGGGTCAGCTATTAAAGTGGTGGTGCCTGAAGGTATGGAAAGTCTTGAAAACTCTGTTATGGTAAGCATACTGGACTCAAAGTGCATATGGGAATCTATAAAACCAGGTGATATATACTTTCCTGAAACGTCTATTACTAACGTATCAGGACCAATCAGCTTACTGCAATCTCCAACCATCAATATATATTTACCCTTAATGGCCACATCAGCTGTATATATTTCTCTTGTGATAACATTTATCACTTGGCCATTGTACAGGACAATATCGGCATAATCCTTATCTCCCATGAGTACATCTATTAGATTTCTGTATTCCATAGACATCTTTAGATATTTAGTATTCAATATTTTATCCCCCCTTTAGTTGCAGTGGTTTCCCCCTGGCTTCCAGTTTTAAGCTACTTAATTGTTATCTCATCTATTATTCCCACAATAGACGCATCTATAGGTGAATCCATCTTTCTTGCTGCAATTCTACCAGCTGTACCAGTAACATAAAGAACCAGTTCTCCTATACCAGCTCCCACCGTATCCACGGCTATAATCGGATCTCCTTTAGGATTCAATCCTACATCGAGAGGCTGAGTTACCATAAACTTTGCCCCTGTTAGTTTTTCGTCCTTTCTTGTTGCCACTACTGTTCCGATAACTCGACCTATTTTCATATTACCGCCTCCCTACTTTTGTATTTCCAATGTAATCCCTAAAAGCTTAGCTTTATCCTTGGCTAAAGGAGTCAAAATAGTCCCCTTGGGAAGAACTAGCTTTTCTCCTTCCTGAAATCCATTTAGATCCCTTTCCGTAATTATCTTTTTATCCACAGTTCTATTGGAAATTAATCCGTTATTATCCACAGATTCCACATACTTACCTGGGATTAACTCTACTGCACCCATATCTTGTAAAGTTTTCACATAATCCTCTATAATTCCATTGATCCTCTTGTTCCTGGATTTTGCACCTAGAAAATTTCTCACAGAAGAGAAATCCAAATACACTGGCTTTTCCCTATATAGATAGGTCCATATTAGTGCAGGTATTAAGCTATCAATTATTCCTAAGGATACCTTAGAAAGAGTATTGGTGGTTATATTTGGCCCTATGAGCATTTGGTATTCCTCCACTAAATCCTCCAATTGGAATATATCCTCTTCTTTGAATACCTTTATAGGCCTTAAAGCTCTCACTATATAGTCCACATCTACAATCCTTTCTGCCATGAAGGAAAAAGCCAGAGAAATTTGGATTCCCTTATCTCTAAGTTCTCTTAGCTCCTTAACCCTATCTTTAAGGTGGATATTGGATCCTGTAAACACTACTAATGCTTTTCTTTCGGGTATATTCTCTGCTTTCACCTCTATATCCTCTTTATCAGCTATCCTACTTTCTATGCTCTTTAAAACTCTTAAGGTTATATCCTTTTGAGCCATCTAAAACACTCCAGAGATTATTCGTATTTCTTCAATATTACTCTTTCAACTTCAGAATGAGGCCTTGGTATTACATGGACAGAGTGAAGCTCTCCTACAGCTCTTGCAGCTTCTGCTCCAGCCTCTACAGCTGCTTTAACAGCTCCTACATCTCCTCTTACCATTACGGTTACAAGACCATATCCTATTTTTTCGTATCCTACCAATGTAACATTCGCAGCCTTTACCATAGCATCCGCCGCTTCAATGGAACCAACCAATCCTTTAGTTTCAATTAAACCTAACGCTTGACCCATAATCTATTCCTCCTTATCAGATTTTTTCTCATCACTTTTGTCCTTGTTTTTATCATCTTTTTTCTTGTTATTGCTCTTGCCATTTGAATTGGAATTTGTTTTAAGGTTTTGAGAAAACTTCTTAAGCAGTTTATCCAATTCATCATGAGGCCTTGGTATAACATGGCTAGCAATTATTACTCCTACCTTTTTTCCTGCTTCCACTCCTGCATCCACTGCAGATCTTACAGCTGCCACTTCTCCTGCAATTTGGATTATAACAGCCATGGCATTAGGTCCTCCAATTACCCTTTCAACTCCTACTAGAGTCACATCTGCAGCCTTTGTTGCAGCATCCAAACAAGCAACTGCAGTAGTGAGCCCTTTTGCTTCAATAAGGCCTAAGGCTTTTTCCATTACTTATCACCTCTTTACTGACTATTGCCTTTAATCCTGTGGGCTAGTTCCTCTAAAGTCATAACTCTTCTTCCTGCAGACATTTCTGGCTTGTTGCCGTTTATTATGCTTCTAATCATATCCTCATGTTCCTTTATTAGATTGCTTGAGCTTGTTTCGTAGCTTCCTCCATGAACTTCTTCTCTATATATCTTTTTAGATACGTTGTTCATAACAACTCTAGCCAATGGATTTGCCATAAATAATCACCATCCCATCATAATATCTTATCCACCTCTTCATGAGGCCTTGGAACTACGTTGTAGGATATGATTTCAGCTAATCTTTCTGCTCTTTGCCTTCCAGCTTCAACGGCTGCCTTCACCGCTCCTACATCTCCAGAAACGGTTACAGAAACCAAGCCGGAACCTACTACCTGAAAATCCAATATCTTCACATTTGCAGCCTTAACCATAGCATCTGCTGCTTCAATGGCCCCTACTAAAGATCTGGTCTCCACCATTCCTATTGCTTCTCTCATCTTCAATCACCTTCCCTACACAATATTGGGGAAATACTGTCTTATGTCTATGTTCTCATAGCCTGGAATCGTGGCCCTTTCAAATCTGCCATCCTCATCCTCTAAGGGCTTAGTTGCATCTATACCTACCTTGTCTGTAACTCCTCTTAAATCATGGGATGGCTCTAAAGATGACCCTAAAGCTCCAGGTACTATTACAAAGTCATAGCTGGCTTGAGCTCTAGTGGTAATAGCCCATTCTATGTCCTGAACATCATATATATCCACATCTGAATCCACTACAACCACGTTTTTCAACTCCCTGTTGAAGCCTAGTGCTGCCAATATGGCTGACTTTCCATCTCCTTTTTTCCTCTTATTTATGGATACAAAAGCATTAAACCTGTATCCTCCGCCTTCCGTCACATTTACATCTACCACATCCACTTGGTTCTTTAGGCTGTTATACAGTTCAATCTCCCTTATGAGGCCGTTAGTTAAATGCTCCTCTCTGCAGGGAAAAGCCACTTGAAATATGGGATGATTCCTGTGAAGTACAGTATCTATCCTGATTATCGGATGAGGTGCCCTTCTGCCGTAATATCCCATAAGTTCTCCAAAGGGGCCTTCCATCTCCCTTACTCCTGGAACCATTTTCCCTTCCAACACTATTTCCGCATAAGCAGGTACCAGCAAATCCACACTTTCGCATTTAACCAATTCCAAAGGCTCCCCTCTTAAGGCACTATCTACCTCATATTTATCCACTCCATAAGTAGCTGAGCTTATCTGGCTAGCAAGAAGAAATGGTGCATCGTAGCCTAAAATTACAGCCACCTCTAGGGGTTTGTTCTGTTTCTCCAACTTCAAAAAATCATTGGTAAGCTTCTCAGAACCTATAAGCACTGAGATGCTATTTCCCCCATTAACCTGGAGCCTTCTAATGGAAGTGAAAAACTTCCCTGTATCTGGATCCTTTACCACCAACACTCCTGCTGTTATATAGCTAGATGAATCCCTGCCTTGAAATTTTGGAATGGGAAACAATTTAGGTAAATCTATATTTCCTCTTATTACGTTTTCTTTCACCGGTCCCGTTGAAACTATCCTATAGGGCTTAGGATTTGCAATTGCCTCCATGAATTTAAAAAGCCTTGTCTCCCGATCTGTATGTAGCAATCTATACACTATATTCCTGTCTCCATAAAGGCCTCCTGCAACCCTAACGGAACTGTTCTTTATCCTGTTAAATAGGATGGGCTTTCTATTTCTAAAGTAAGTCAAAACTGCTCCTAACTCATACTCTGGATTCACTTCCCTTTCACAGACAAGCAGCTCATCCATCCTCCTTAGCTCCTCCAGAGTAAACCTCAACATCTGTCTTTCCACCTATCTCCCCCCTTTAACAAGTCCCTGCCATCTGTAAGCCAAATTGTTTTCTACGCCCAACTGATCCAATATCCTGCCTGTTATATGCAGTATTATATCCTCAATGGTCTTAGGATTATTGTAGAATCCTGGTGCAGGTGGGAATATGGTTACTCCCATTTTGGATAGCTTAAGCATATTCTCCAGATGAACAGGACTAAGTGGAGTTTCTCTGGTAACAAGAACCAACTTTCTCCTTTCCTTTATGGTCACATCACAAGCTCTAGTAAGGAGGCTGTCGGAATATCCATTAGCCACTGCCGATAGAGTCTTCATGGAACAAGGCACAACCACCATTCCATCAACTTTATAGGAGCCGCTAGCTATAGGGGCAAAGAAGTCCTTATTGTCGTGATAATAAGTAGCCATACCCTTTAGCTCCTCCAGAGTAACACCACATTCCTGTTTAGCAACTTGCTCACCCATGGTACTTACCACCAAATGGGTTTCCACCTTAAGTTCCTTCAGTGCCTTAAGGAGTGATATTCCATATATGGAGCCACTTCCCCCTGAAATTCCAACTATTATCCTCATTGCTAATCCTCTCTTTCTGTTCGCTAAACCTTTGCTACTCATCAAAAGAAAAATCCTCTGGGTTGCATATTTAAAATAAAATATGCAACCCATTTTCTTTTTTACTTAACTTGGTTTTGTGGATCACCTGCTCCTGACCATGGGTCAATACCTTTTTCCCAAGCATCAATATATTCATCCACCGTCATGACTTTTGAGAATATACTTAAATCCTTAAGGCCTGCTTGATGCATTTCCTCAGTTTTTGACTGGACTGCATCGCTTAAGGTGATTACCTTATAGGCATAGTATAAAGCATCAGAAGCTGAACTCCTTACACACACATTGGTCCAAGTTCCTGTAACTACTACTGTGTCTATGTTTTCCTCTCTCAAATACAAGTCCAAATCCGTATGAGCAAATGCACTGTGTCTTCTCTTTTGAACTATATATTCATCTCCTTCAGGACGAAGTTCATCTATGAAATCTGAACCCCATGTTCCCTTTACCGCATGAACTGGTCTAACTCTAAAGTCCGCATCATTTACCCTGTGGGCTTCCTGTATGAATATTAAATGAATATCGTCTTTCCCTTGAGCTCTTCTCTCTCTAACCCACTTTATCAACTTCTGCAATGTAGGTATTATCTTTCTATTATTTGGACAGTACAATACTCCATCTGGATGAGCAAAATCATTTAACATATCTATAATCAATATTCCATGTCTTGGCATTTTATTAATCCCCCTTTATAAATTAGTAAGTTATAGTCCTTGGAAGTATTTGAATACTTTGTCTCTTTATAAATTTACCAAAGCCTGGTTTAACCTTTATACCTTTTATTCCTCTTATATGCTTATCGATTACTTCTGGATGTTCAATTCTGTAGCTCTTTTCATATTCCTTACTGTATAGATTTGGGAACTCCTTGAATATTTCAGCGTATCTTTCTTCTACTCCCTCTGGATACTCATGGACGATCTTCTTTAATTCCTCATCGGATAAATCCTTAAGAGTGCTGTCATCCACATCTTCAAATACTAGATGGCCGCGAACTATGGTCTTCACTACTTTGCCCTTTAATTCCATGCCTTCCAATGGAGTGTATCCGCACATGGAAGCTTGCTTCTTAGGATCTATAGTCCATCTCTTATCTAGGTCGATAATAGTAAAGTCTGCATCGGAGCCTATGAACATAGCACCTTTCTTTGGATATAGTCCATAGTGTTTAGCTGCATTGGTGGATAGTATATCCACTAGCTTGCTTAGAGAAATTCTTCCCTTGTTGTATCCTTCGCTAACTAATACAGGAACCATAGTTTCAACACCAGGTATTCCTGGGAAAGAAGTCCATATATTCATGCCCTTCTTAAGCTTTTCGCTTTCTATTTCATAAGGAGCATGGTCAGTAGCTATGAAATCAACGCTGCCGTTTTTAATTCCTTCCCAAAGCTCTTCGTTGTCCTTCTTAGTTCTCAATGGTGGTGCAATCTTAGCAAGAGGACCATATTTGGTCATGGATTCTTGATAGTTGAGAGTCAAATAATGAGGACAAGTTTCACTGGTTACATTTAATCCTCTCTTCTTGGCTTCTCCTACAAGCTTAGCACCTATTCCTGTGCTCATGTGAACAATGTGTAGCCTTGCTCCTGTATCCTCTGCAAAGCTGATTCCCAACTCTATGGCAACTTTTTCTGCTAGCTCCATTCTAGCCTCTGCCCAAGCTGGGCCATCCATTCTTCCTAGCTTTTGGAACTTCTTTACAAAGTAATCACACATTGCAAAATTCTCAGCATGGATTCCTATTGGAAGGCCAGTTTCTGCTACAGCTATAAAGGCTTCATACATTTCAGGATCGGTTACCCTTGGATAGGTTGGTACTGATGGGGTCATATAAGCTTTGAAAGCAACTACTCCATAATCAGACTGCTCTTTAACATTGTGTAGCCAATCGTTTCTTACATCCTCGCCAGTAACTCCTCCCCAGAAAGCAAAGTCCACTAAAGCCTGAGGCTGTACTAGTTCAAGTTTTAGCTTAAGCTGTTCTACACTTCTTACTGATGGTACTGAACAGCAAGGCATATCGATAACAGTAGTTACTCCTCCTCTAGCTGCTGCAGCTGACCCGGTTAGGAAATTTTCCCTATGAGGGAATCCTTGATACATGAAGTGAGTGTGTGAATCTATACAACCTGGTAAAGTCAAATGACCACAAGCATCAATAACCTCCTTGGCTTCTACGCCATCAATTCTGTCTACAAAACCTGCAATCTTTTCATCCTTTACAAGTATATTGGTTAGTATCGTATCATCCCCCTGTGGAATCCGAGCATTTTTAATTATTACATCATACATTCCATATCCCCCCTATAATTTTCCAGTATAATCTTTGTAACATAATATCACATAGGTAATAAATAGACCTTGTAAATATACTATAAAAAATAATAATTCAAAAAATTTTTTCATTTCGTTTTTTGTTTACTTCTACTAATAGATTTGTAGAGTTTCTATATGTGATTTTTTAATAATATATATATAATTGAATCAACAGTAATATGAGTTGGCCAAATAAAATAATAAAAGGGGGACTTAGTATGGGACTTAAACTCATAGATCTATCCCAAGAGATATATCAAGGCATGTCCATATTTCCAATGCACCAGAGGACCTTCATAATGACAAACATGACCCATGAGGAAAATATGAAGATGACTGGCAGCCCAACTGTGGGATTTTCTGCAAGAAATTTGCTCATCAGCGAACACTGTGGAACTCACAGCGATGGAGTATCTGAATACAAGCCAGGGGGACCAACCATAGACAAGATGCCACTTGAATATTTCTGGGGAAGTGCCATATGTTTAGATGTAAGCCATATCAGGTATCCAAAATACATAGAACCAGAAGATTTAGAAGAAGCCTTAAGAAAATCTGGACAGGAAATTAGAAAGGGAGATATTGTACTTCTCTATACTGGCCATCATGACAGAGCCTTTGGAACGGATAAGTTTCAGACTGAATACACTGGTCTAAGCTATGAAGGGGCTAAGTGGTTGGCAGAAAAGGGAGTAGTGAATATTGGAGTAGATGCTCCAGCTATAGACCTTACTCCAGACGATATTAAGTTTTCAGGCCACTTAGTATGCGGTGAGTACAACATAACCAATACGGAGAACCTATGCAACTTGGATAAGCTGGTAAACAAGAGGTTTCTCTACATTGGACTGCCTTTAAAGATAAGGGATGGTTCAGGATCGCCAATTAGGGCAGTGGCGTTAGTAGAGGAGTAAAAAAAGACAGGATAATAGCTCTCCTGTCTTTTTTATACCATATGCCTTTAATATTGCAATATTCCCCATAGATATATGAAGCCCAGCCCTCCGTTTCCGAAATTTGGAAAGCATCACCACTCGGAAAATCGATTTGCAAAACCGCTTCGCTTTCAGTTGCAAATCTTTGATTTTCCTTCGTGGGATGCTTTCAACAAATTTCTACAAAGTCGGGCTTTATGCTTTATATATTATGCTTCTAGCTACAGTGAAACCCATATTAACAAAAGCATGAGCCGACTATTTTCCCTTCACATATCTTGGAATCTTGGACTCGTCTTTTGCTATATGCCTTGAAAAAACAGAATATAATACTCCACCTACAAAAAAGGATTGCTTCTTCTGAAACAATCCTTATTTACCATTATCAAACCTATTTTGCCTATCAGTCCATATCTTCTTTATCAAGAACACCAATATGCTAAGAGAAAAGAGTATCAAAAGGCCTGTAACGAACTTCTTAACTCCTCCTGTTAACATACCTCCCACGTAGGAATATACAATAGTTGCTGGAAGCTGTCCTACCCCTGTAGCCCAGAAAAAGGACCACAAGTTCATGGAAGTAAGTCCTGCAGCATAGCTTACTATATCAAAGGACATGAAGGGCAAAAGCCTTGCTATTAATATGGCATATTTACCGTATCTATCAAAGAACCTGTCCACTTCTTCAAGAGCAAACTTGCTTGTCAGCTTTTCAACAGCACCTCTTCCATATATTCTGGCTATGTAGAAACACAACACTGCTCCCACCATAGCTGAACTCCATGAAAGAATTGCTCCTTTAACCCATCCAAATAAAGCTGCATTGGCAAAGGTTATTAGAAATGCAGGAAGCGGTGCAACAAGGGATTGGAACACCATAAGTAGAAAAGATACAATTGGTGCCCAAATCCCAAAGGAAAGTATATATCCCTTTATGGCTTCCACATCCAGCAGTCTAAATAAAAATATTATTCTATTTATGGTAACCTTTACGGGATTTACAAATAAGTATATGCAAACTAAAGCTAAAAGTATTCCTATTTTTATCCAAGTGGATTTCTTCATGGTTTTCATCTTGCTAAATAGCTCTTTCAAAGCACAAACACCCTTTATATTGTTTATTTTTCAACTTCTAAATTCTCATTTGCTGACCAAACATAGAAACTTGCATCATAATTTCTTGCATTATATCCCATCATATCTAGTACTATTTGCATATGAGCAGAGCGGATACCAGCTGTACAATAAGTTACTATTTCATCATCCTTATCTATTCCATTGCTATCAAGGATAGCTTTAATTTCTCCTGCTGTCTTTAGTGTACCATCCTTATTCAAAAATTCATTAAATGGAATATTTATAGCTCCTGGTACATGCCCTCCTCTTGCTTCGCCATAGTTCTGAGCTCCTTCATATTCATCCTTGGCTCTTGCATCTATTACTACCAATTCTCCTAATCTATTTGCCAATTCTTCAGTTTCAATATTTGTATCATCGCTTAATTTTGTTATATTGACTTCTGTTGGAGTTGGCTCTACAGCTTCTTTGGACACTTCATATCCTTTAGATGTCCAATACTCAAATCCTCCATCTAACATCTTCGCATTTTCAAATCCTGCTCTTTTTAGCATCCAAACTATTCTTCCATCTTCTCCCCAGCCGCCATCGGTTGCTGTATATACTACTATTTCTTTATCAGGAGATATACCAAATTCAGATAACTTTTTAGATAACTCTTCAGCCTTTAGAACAGTTCCCCAGTTAGGATTATCTGCTGGAGTTCCTGACATATCAGCAAAGTTTTGCCACATAACAGCTATTGCCCCTGGTATATGTCCCTTATTATAAGCATCTGCTCCTCTAGCATCTAGTATAAGTAAGTTTTCATTGTCTAAATTTTCATTTAGCCAATCAGCATCAACTATGTAACTAGTGTCAACAAATTCCACTGATTCCTCTGTTGGTTCTTGCTTTTCAGTTTCCCCAGCAGAGGTATTATCTGAGTTATTTGAGCATCCGCTAACTACTAATGTTAGTGTTAATATCAATGCAAGTATAAACGCAAATCTTTTCACTTTTCCCATCTCCTTTATACTTATGTTTAGTAACTTTCGACATAAGTTTAACACATATTGTCCCTTTAATAAAATCGATAATATCTATGGTAAAAACGGTATCAATAAAATTTATAAATATTCCCTAAGCAACATCTTCATAAAGTCCATGTCAAGATACTTCTTAATGGTATTGAAAGTATCCATGTTCTTTATAGCCTTATCAGGTTTATGGTATTCCACATAAGCATAAGCACACCAGGATAAGGCCCTTAAATAAAGGTAGGGAGTATACAAGTATACCCTTTCTCTTATGTCCTTATCATCCCCTTTGAGGTTTCCCACGTAGGTTTTGAAAAACATCTCCCTTTCCTCTTTACTCAACACATAATCAGTTTTCCAAAGGGTTGTAGTAGGAGATAAGAATTGAGTTAAATCCTGACAAGGATCGCTTATGACTGGCTTTTCCCAATCTATTAGATAGCTTTTATCCCCTATTATGAAATTGTGGGAATTGACTTCCGTGTTGTTTATAACATGCCACTTGTTTTCTATGAAATACTTTTCCTTATGCTTGTTCTTCTCAGCCCAGTTTAAAAACTCATAGAAGAAATCCTTCAATTCCTTTGAAACCAAGTCAGAATTGAAAAAATCCTTTAAAAGCCTACTGCTCTCCTTAATTCTCTCTGTAAACAACTTTTCTTCTATTACAAAAATCTCTCTATCCTCTTTAGTTAGCTCTAAAGAGTGTATATTAGCAAATATCCTAGCAGCCTTGTCCAAATCCCTGCCATAGTCCAAAGGTCTGCCTTCTAAATACTCCATTATAAGTATTCCGTAATCAAAGAAGCTTTTAGTATCATCCACATAAAAAACCTTAGGAGTAACGCCGCTTCTCTCTAAGGACTTTAGGGCATTGTATTCATACCTAATCTGATTATCTAGTTCCAACTGGCTTCCAGTGTTTATTCTAAATACATATCTACTGATATCCTCAATCAAGAAGTTTATATTATATTCCCCTTGAGCAAGAAAGCTCACCTTTGGATTATTGGATAAACTTAACAGTTCCTTTATCTGGCTTCTCTTCAAATATTCATTAATTTGAATTTTTAAGCTGTCTATTAGCATTTTCCTCTTCACCCCAGATTTCCTTTAAGTAGTCAACAGTATTTTTAGGAATCCAATTGGATAGCTCTCCCCTTTTAACTTTATCCATTAAAGCAGATACATCCTCAGCTGTATCTATATCCATATGCTTAGGAGCAAGGCCTACCCTTAAGCCTAGTTCGTTAGCTATAAACAGGGTACTTTCAAACACTGACTTCTTCCCCCATTTTAAATCTCCGCTGAATACATCCCTACATAGCTTTTTCATCCCTACAAGATAGTATCCACCATCATGGGTAGGTCCTAAACAGATATCATTGTAGTCCAGCAATCTAAAAGCCTCATCTATATCACTAGGTCCTATAGCTGGAATATCCGATCCTATCAGCACTGCCTTCTCATATCCCCTGTTAAGCACAAAATCTATAGCATTGGTCATCCTCTCTCCTAAATCTTCCCCTTCCTGAGGAAATGTTTCCACATAATCTGGCAGCATATCCTCTAAAATATGCAAAGCCCCATCAGGAGTATAGGATAGGAATATGTCCACATCTTCTTTAATAACATCAAATACATTGAATAAATCCTTAAGGAAGCACTTATGTAGTCTTGCACATTCCTCTCCACTTAACACGTTCATAAGCCTAGTCTTAGTCTTTCCTGGTATGGGAATTCTACTCATTAGTATGAGTGCTTTCATCATCTAGCCTCCCTGTACATTTTGTTCAGCTTGGAAGGAGAAACTCCCAGCATGTATAATAACTTCAGCTTGTGCATCAACATCAAAGTCCTAAACTGGCCTCCCTCTTTAAACCTCCTTGCAGAAGTGCCTATTTTAGTATCCAACAATTTCATTTTACCCCTTTTCACAAGTCTTCTAGAAAAATCCCAATCCTCCATTAGCTCCATCTCCTTATATCCTCCCAGCTCATGAAATACATCCTTCCTAACAAATATAGCCTGATCTCCAAAGAACAATCCTAGATACTTGGCTCTCCAGTTGGAAGTCTTGGATACAAACCTCATGAATCTAGTATCCAAATCGTAAAAATATATGGAAAAACCTCCCCCAACATATCCTTCATCTATGGCCTTTTCTATACTTTCAAGGGAGTTTTCGGAAACTACAGAGTCAGAGTGAACAAACCAAAGTATGTCTCCTTGGGAATGCTTGGCTCCTTCATTCATCTGAAAGGCCCTTCCCTTTCTGCTCTTTATGACTTTGCAGTATTTAGACCCAATATTTACCGTATTATCTGAGCTACCTCCATCTACAACAATTATCTCCTTATCTCCTTTTAAGCTAGTAAGCTTTTTCAGAGTATCCTCTATGGTTTTCTCCTCATTTAATACTGGAAGTATGATTGAAATCATAAACTACACCCCTAAATCATCATGAAAAAACACCATACGGCTGAAATCTATTTTAATTCCAACACTATCCCCCACATTGAATATCCTATTAGGTTTAGAAGTACACTTAAAATCCATTCCATTAGCTGCAACAGTATAGTATACCCTATCTCCTGCATATTTTCTCATCTTAACTGTACCTGATATATGGTGGGTATCCTTCATATCCACCAGCTCTATATTTTCGGGATTTATCATAGCCCTTACAGAACCTTCTTTTTCTATTTCTATATCCACAGTTATTATATCCGAAATGAACCTTCCCTTTTCTATATATCCTCTAATGTAATTTCTCCTGCCAAAGAAATCAGCTACTTTCTCATCTACAGGATTTTCATACAGATCAATGGGATCTCCATACTGCTTAATGGTCCCATCTAGCATTAGAGCTATTTTATCCGACATCATCAGTGCTTCTTCCTTATCGTGAGTTACAAGTATAGTGGTTATATTCAACTTCCTCTGTATTTCAAGTATAAAGTCCCTCATGGATTCCCTAAGTTTAGTATCCAAGTTGGAAAAAGGCTCATCAAGAAGCAGTACCTTAGGTTCAATGGCTAAAGCCCTAGCTAAAGCAACTCTCTGCTTTTGCCCCCCTGAAAGCTCATGGGGGTACTTTTCCTCATGGCCTTCCATCTGGACTAATTTCAGCATTTCCTTCACCTTATCCTGCCTCTTCCTTTTATCCACCTTTGCCATCTTAAGGCCGAACTCCACATTTTCGTATACGTTTAAGTGGGGAAATAGAAGATACTCCTGAAATACTATTACGGCACCCCTTTTTTCAGCAGGTATATTTAAAACGGAACTGCCATCAAACAATACATCCCCATCATCAGGCTTGATTAAACCAGCTATTATCTTTAAAGTGGTGGTTTTTCCACATCCGGAAGGTCCAAGAAGGGATATTAGCTTACCTTCTTCTACTTCTAAATTTATATCTTGAAGCACTATCTTGTTCTCAAACTTCTTTTTTATGTTTTCCAATCTTATCTGTGGCACATATATCACTCCTACCTGCTATATATAAAAGTAATCTCCTCTTTTGTAGTATTTTCTCAAAAGCCTATCCATTGACCTTAAGCATATTAAAGACGCAGCAATAAACACAATGCTGTATACAGAAGCTATCATCCTGTCCCCACTTTGGACAAAGGGAAACATGATCATAGGATAGGTGATGATCTTTCCTCCTCCAATGAGAAAGGTCAAAAAATACTGGCTGAAGGATACTGTAAACACTAAACTTGCTGCTGAAATGATTCCTGGAGAAATAATGGGCAGAGTTACATATATGAAGTTCTTAAGTGGATTTGCCCCTAATACCTTTCCCTGCATTTGAAATTTGTCTCCCACCGTTTCAAACACATTCTTTAGTATCCTGACGCTATAGGGAATACAGGGAATTAGGTGAACCAGTACAACTCCAAGGAAAGTATTAGCAAGCCTCAATTTTATGAACAGCTGATGGATTCCCATAGCCACTGCCACCGGTGATACTATTAAAGGAGCAAGTATCAATATTTCCACCAACTTCTTTCCCTTAAAGTCATATAAAGCTAAAGCCTTAGAAGCTGGTATTGTTATTAACAGGGTAATAAAAGTAACGGTTAAGGACAATAAAATGCTATAAATTAGAGTACTTATGGAATTACTAGTTGGGCTAAAAAAATACTCCCAACCTCTTATCCCAAACTCCCTTGGAAATACCAAAGGCCAAGGCCAGTTGTTGGCAAAACTCCAGACTATTATGATTAAAATGGGAACTAGCAGCAATAAAGCAGCTGAATAGGCTATTATCTTAAATATAATCGATCTATTTCTATTCATTGAAATCACCTGTATATTTTGAAATCCACTTAAAAGCCTTAAAATACATCCAAACCAAAATGATGGATATAAAGGTTACTATCATGTTGATTACCATAGCATAAGGCCTGTTTTTAAAATCGGGATTTATATATTCCACATAGGCTTTTACAGGCAGCGTCTTAGGGCTAGTAGGCCCTAAAAGGAAAGGAACTTCATAAGCCCCAAAGGAAAATGCAAATATTATTATAAAGGCTGAAAATATGGAAGGCAGTATAAGTGGCAAAATAACATGTAAAAACACCTGCCTTCTATTGGCTCCTAAGTTCAAGGCTACATCTGTTAATCTTTCATTTATATTATCCAATACTGTATAGACTACCATGGCCACAAAGGGTATTTCCTTCCACAAGTAGGTGATAATTATGCCCATTCCCTTCCTATCATATATCAAGGAAGGGAAATAGGATGGGTCCTCAAGGAACCCTACAGCATATAAAAGCCTTGGAAGTATGCCGCTTTGAGATAGCGTATTGTATACCATTATAACTGCCACCACATGGGGTATTGATATGGGAATCATAAATATTATATCTGCTAGCCTGCCTTTCCCCTGACTTTCAACGATGCAATAGGCAAGTAGCACTCCCAACACTACTGCAATAAGAGAGGAAATAATAGATATATACAGGCTAAATCCTAAGGAAGAAATAAAATCCTTGCTCCTTAAGACCTCCCTGTAATAATTCAATGTAATCTCCGTTAATCCTACAGCTTTAAAATATCCAAGGCTCTGCAATAATCCCATTATGAGTCCCAATATGAATATGCCTATTATGATAACCATAACAGGCATAATCATCAAATAGGGTTTAAATCTGTTCTCCAATTCTACTCACTCTCTCCAGGTACATTCTCCATCCAAATCTTCTCAATTATTGGAACTAGATCTGCTGGCATCTCAGGAATTCTATGATCCAACAGTATATTCTGAGGTATAGTAGCCTCTCCCAGCTTAACAGAATCAAATAGCTGTTTTTCCTCGTCAGTCAATTTATTATAATCCACTACAGGCAAATCTCCCCAAACTTCAGGTACGTATTTGGAAGCTTGAGCTTCAGGACTTAATATGAAGTTTATAGCCACTAAAGCTGCTGCCTTATTAGGTGCATTGAAGGGAATAGCTAAAAAGTGAGTATTTCCTATAGTTCCATTGTCAAATATGAAAGTCTTAGTGGTATTAGAAAATTCTCCTGTGTTGATCCTTCCTGAAGCTTCGTTTGGATTATAGCTCATGGTCATATATACTTCTCCATCTGCAAATATGTTATCTAGTAGTCCACTTTCCGATGGATAAGTCTTTCCTTGGTTCCACAGATAAGGCTTCAAGCTTATTAAATAGTCTATTGCTGGCTGAATGGCTTCCCTTACAACTTCCTCATCTGTTTCCATATCCATAAACTGTTCATATCCTACTATATCACATATTATGTTTCTAACAAAAGCACTACCTGTAAAATCAGGAGGTGCAGGATATGTGAACTTTCCTGGATTATTCTTTACAAACTCCATTAGCTCTTTATAGTCTGTAGGCACTTTATCCACCTTTGAGCTATCATATACCATTACAAATTGAGCCTTTCCAAAGGGGGCTTCATATCCTTCCACTGGATATCCAAAATCGTACTGAACTTCATCAGATTGGGTATCCACATACTTTTCAAAGTTTGGAAGCTTGTCTGTAAAAGGTCCAAATAAAAGATTGTTTTCCTTAGCAGTAAAGAAGTTTTCACCATTTATCCAAACTATATCCATGTTCCCACTTTCCACATTCATGCTCTTCTCATTCAGCAAGTTGTTGAGTATATCGTCAATATTCATGCCTACCCTCTTTAGAGTTATATCGTATCTTTCCTTAAGCTCCTTAGCCACATATGTATCTATCCAGTTGTTGGTCTTTTCATCTCCACCATATCCATAAAAGGTAACAGTAGTACCTTTTGCTTCCTCCAATATGCTTTCCCAGTCCTTTTCTGATAGGTTGAATTCATTAGACTCTTCTTGCTTACATCCAGTAATTCCAATAATCAGTACAAACATTAAAATAGATGCAATAATCCTTCTAGCCATATTTTTCCTCCTTTTGTTTTTTATCAAATAGGCCTAGATAATCAATAATATTATATCAGTTTTACCCATTTATTCTATTCAGGCAATTTACATTATATATAATTAAAAAATTCAATTCCAATTTAAATTGTCTATCAAAGTAGTTTTCCATATAGATTTTATTTATATCACTTTTTCCTTCAGTTGATAAGTAAACTTTTGTCTGTTACAATCATTATGAATTTTCCCATCAAATTTAAGGAGGACCATATGAAAAAGGTTATATTTGACTGCGACAACACCATGGGACTATATGGAAAAGATGTGGATGATGGCTTGGCTCTTATGTACCTTCTTGGGCGTGATGATATAGACCTTTTAGGAGTTACCACAACCTTTGGAAACAGCACTATTGATGAAGTCCATTCAAACACTGTGAATATGTTTAATGAGCTGGGAATAGACCATATACCCTTAAAAAAGGGGGCTTCGTCTTTAAACAATCGCCACAGTCAAGCAGCAGAATTCTTAGTAGAAGCTGTGAATAAATACCCTAATGAAATAACTTTACTGGCCACTGGTTCTCTAACCAACCTATACGGAGCATTTCAAATAGATAGTGAGTTCTTTAAAAAGACAAAAGAAATAGTATTGATGGGAGGTATAACTAAGCCTCTTATTATTGAAGGCAAGAAGATGGATGAACTAAACTTCTCATCTGACCCAGAAGCTACACATGTGGTACTTAGCTCCAACTGTAAAGTAAGCGTATTAACAGGACACATATGCCTTGAAGCTAAATTTGGAAAAGAGGAATTTGAACGCTTGATGGAAAACGACTCCATTCCCGCCTATAGGTATATAAAGGAAAAATCTTATAATTGGTACAAGTACTTCACCAACTCCTACAGCACAAAGGAATTCTACAATTGGGATACAGTAGCAGCAGTATATGTAACCAATCCTGAACTGTTTGAACACAGCATTGAAAATGTGGTATCCACTGTAGAGGATTTGAAAAGAGGATTTTTAAAAATAGATAACAGCTCAAGCTCTGGATATAAGGTAAACATACCAGTACACATAAAGGATAGAAGTAAGTTTGATGAAGTAGTATTTGATGCTTGGAGTAGGATAAAAATTTCATAGTAAAATCCTCCTTATTCTTCTATATATCTAGTAAAAGAAAATACGAGGAGGATTTCCCATGGCTGTTCTATTTGACAAGCACCCAATAGTATTGGATAAGCATATGGCCTCTATTATAGGGCTTAATGAAGCCATAATACTTCAGCAAGTCCACTACTGGATTGAATTGAATAAGAAAAATGGCAGAAACTTTCACAAGGGAAAATATTGGACTTACAACACCTATGAAGAATGGCATGAACAATTCCCCTTCTGGTCTAAGGAAACCATAAAGAGAACCTTTAAAAGATTGAGAAGTATGGAGCTGATAATAGTAGATAGGTTCAATGTCTACCAAATGGACAGGACTTTGTGGTATACAATAGATTATGATAAGCTTAACTCTATTATGAATGGGTCAAATAG
>ENA-OWOZ01001422-OWOZ01001422.1-bioreactor-metagenome-genome-assembly--contig:-NODE-1422-length-22070-cov-89.913563_pt1 | contig 22070 bp, 25 predicted proteins | sample MGYA00238140_ERZ651804 | MGnify/ENA primary metagenome ERZ651804 (study PRJEB26910, sample SAMN07631232) | bioreactor metagenome | isolation source: Switchgrass digestor | place: USA: Dartmouth... | reverse complement strand
CTACTAATTAGTGTGGAATTACTATGTGGTTGTCAAAGTGCACAATAACTATTGACTATTCATAGCACGTCTTATTTCTCGTTTCCTCATCCTCCCCAGATGCTGCTGCCTGATTGTATGCACTCATCCATATTTCTGCTGCCTCTAATGGCAAATTCTCCCTAATAACCGCAGGCAGCTCGCTTACCCTATCATACGGCATCCCCACTGCCTCCTTTTAATCCTCAAATTCCAAAACAATCGCACATCGGCAATTAACATGAAGTGGACTTGTATAAACTGGACCTAATGGACTATTAAAATTCTCATTCAATCTAACTCTTTGCCCATCCATCGTTTCACATAAATCACATAAACGATCATCTGGTGTAACTAACCACACCCTCCATGTCTTTGCCGTATCTATCAAACCCTTATCTGCTGCCTCCTGCCACAATAATGCCTGCCCCATACTCGCTGCTCTGATTGTTTCCGTTCTTGCTATCGCCTCTGCTCTTTTACGTAAAACTCTTTGAGCATACCTTTGTGCTAACTCCAATGAATCACCCTGCGACAAACCCTGCCTTAACATCCTCCGCCTAAAATTATCAACCGATAACGTCTGCATTTCTGTTAATCCAACCACATCACGAATATATCTAGCTGCCTTATACGGATGCATCCCTTCCGTAAATGCTCTTTCAATGATCTTTCTAACGCCCTGCCTAGATTTTTCTGTTATCTCTCTAATCAAATCAAAACGATACTCACGAATAAAATCGACAGCTCTTTGATTAAGCAAATCGAAACTGACATTAGCTGCTATTTTCTCTGGCAAATATCTTTTCGATACATTTGCCCCATTAACAATAATTTCCATAGTTTTATTCGTAACCTCATCTAAATGCTGCGATAACATATCCCAAGGAATTGCACTTTCAATCTCTGTGATATTCCCAGACTGAAATGCCGATTTTATTCTTTTCAGAACAACTTCATCGTCAATAAATTCTCTGATGCCACGTAAAAACGATCTCTGAAACTCTTTTCTATGGTAATCTGCAACCCCATGCAAAGCTAACCATTCTGGATCTTTTCTTCTTGGCAATTAATCACCCCCTCAGAAACTCATGGCTGCAAAAGGATTCTGACCTTCTTGCCACAGTAATGGACGCTGAAGTAGTCTTAACTGATGAAACATTCACTACAGATTCATACGTCAAGATGGTATCCAATAACTGGAAAGCAAATGGGGGATATGATCGTTTTACAATAACAGACCGTATTATCACATTTAAAACAGATGCATTTGGGCAAGAATATGCTGTTGTAAACTGCAAATGGTCTTATCGATTTACTGGTGATGATTATTACTTCGCAATTGGCAATGATGTAACTATGACGTTGATGAAAGTTTCTGGCAAATGGTATATTTGGTACATTGGATAACAAACTACCTAACAGAGGAAGCATTGGAAAATACCAAGGCTTTCTCTGTATTTATCAAGCAGTTATATTATCTCAATACCCATATTTTTAAGTATTTCATCTGCATCTTCATAGGTTTTGCCATTATCAAGCCTTGCCTGCTCTATAAGCCTTTTAATGCGCTCTAAACTCCGTTTGGGATACATCGCCACAGGTTCTAAATATATCCCTCCATCGACAATTAGCAAATTGAAACTATCGCCTGTTTTTAAACCCAATTGTTTTACAATCCTTGCAGGAATTGTTAACTGCCCGTTTTGTTTAAGCCTTGCTATCATAATCCCCACCCCTGATTGATAACTTAAGAAATCAAAAACGGGAATCATTTAAACCAGCTTTAAACTACCTTTTTTTCTCAATAAGTAATTTATCCACTAATTGCCTATTCCGCTATCATTACCTCTCTATTTGCGTTATGTGCAATATTATTTCTATCATCTGACCATACATTGTCATCCAAATAGCTAGGTGAAGGTAAATTTGCGACTTTACGAAGATATTCTTCTAGTTTTTGATCCGGGAACAAATCCATACCTGCACCAGCAAGCTTAGTTATATAATCGCCAAGCTCTGTCAAATTCGGCACTTCGATATCACCATGAACAAGTTTTGGAAGTTTCTTTAATGAATAGCCATTTAATTTGAATAATCTAGGAATCGCCACTCTGTTAAATTGTGCAGCTATCATATTAAGCCAACTTCCCAATGCCACCGAAAACAAATGCGTTTTACTGCTTGCTAAAGAGAAACTACCGACATGTTCATGGCCAAGCAAAATAAAATCAGCGAGCACCGTCATTGCGATTCGCTGATCATACCTTGCGATTATCTGATCCGTATTAAACTGCCTTGTTCCTCCTGTTGATAAAAGTGTAAAATCATAAAGCTTATGCCCATTTTCATCATAAAGTAGCGGAAATACAATTCCCTCTTGCTCATCTCTTCGAACATTTGTAACTATCCGTTTAATTGATTCTAATATTGCTCGATCCTCTTCTGATGCTTGAGATGATAATAGTTCTGGCGGAACCCACGCTATAGGAAGCCCCGCTAAATCTCTTTCAACACCAATTCCTTCAATGATTTCAATATGCTTTTTAAAATACCACGCTGAATATGCGTTTCGTAATAGAGATTTACCCTGCGGATTATTCTTATATACCGATGTTCTAAACAATAATGCCTTTTCCATCGGTATATACCGCATCTGATAATCCGGTGGAGCTTGCTGCACCATACCTAAAATCTGCCCCGTATCTGAAAAGTCCCAAGACCACAAAGAACTTTGCGCTCTAATCGGAAAACCTCTCCATCCAATACGACCATCGTTAAATCTTGAATCTTTGCTAGGATCCGAATTAGGACCTAATCTGATTTTATATACAATCTCATGATAACTCCATCCATAAACTAACATCGAAAGAATCTCAGATATTGTTTCTTCCCATGTTAATTCCATATCTTCAAGACAACTTTCTAAAAACAATGCTGCCTCCAAATCATCTAACGTTTGCCCCGCAGGTTCAACTCTCCACTCAACCTGCCTGATCAACAACTCTATAGCATGTAAAATGGCACCAATAACTGGATCGTTTAAGCTCATCTCAGTATAAATATCAATAGCTCTTCTACCTTGCAGCTCTGGCAAAAATTCCTCATACACATGCCCAGAAAACCGCATTAAGCCAGTACGCCCAAGCTCTACAAGCTCCATCCTTGCCATTTTACCGCCTCCATTTACTTGTTTGCGTTAGATCCATAACCATTTTCACCTTATAATTTCTTGATTTGACTTCCGCATATACCATAGCCACCGCATCAGCAAAATCTGGCGAGCCTAAACCTTTTTTCCGCATATCCTCTTTACTCTCTAATTTCATCTTGCCATCCGATAAATGCTTATATCTTCTGCTTGTTAACTCTCTCATCAATCGCTTATTTGCAAATACTCTACCGCCTATCTGTCCTGCCTGCAATTTTCTTGCCAGATTATGCCACCACTCTGTTGCTGCGTCCGCATAATTCGTACTATCTATGGGACTACCTCCGGCGTTCATTTCTATTAACTCAACTTCTCTCAATACTTCTTTTGCTCTATCATAAACCCCAGCACCCAAACCGACTGAATCTATCTTAACCACCTTCGCTTTATGCTTTTTAACAAATTGCACCAGCTTTCCAACAACTTCCATCGTAGATAGCCTTGTATATTCCTCATAATCGAAAAGATCATTTCCATCCTTTGCCACAAGCACCGTCGAATCTGCCCCATATCTTGCCACATCAACCGCAACTTCTACAATTCCAGTTCGTTCTGCATCTAAATTTGCTGCTGCCTCAACCCACGATAAAGCAATCAATGTATCCTCAATTTGATCAGGGAATCTGCCTAAAATCCTAGATTGCCATAAAAACGAATCTTCGCCCCAGTCATTTCTGGCATCTTCGATATCCTGCTCTGTAATTAATCCAGGTATTACCACACCTTTACCCTGTAAATTCGGCGTTTCAAACGCTGAAATGTGACATGTCCACCATCCAGCTGAAGAAAATGCGTTGTAAAACGTACCGCTTAAACTTGTCGGGTTCCCAATTGCCAATAACTTTGCGTTTGACCCACGCACAACCGACATAATTCCTTCCCATATTTGCTCTGAAATACCCGCTGCCTCATCAACAACCACCAGAATATTATCACTGTGTATCCCCTGAAATGCGTCTGGATCATAATCACGTGTTGCAAAACCAAAGGCGAAATGCTCTTTTGTAAACTCCCAAGATTTAGTTAAGAGCTTACCGCCTAAATTTACGCCATTTGCCTTTGCCCTTGCGTGTAACTTGTGGATCTCTTTCCACAAAATTCTTCTAACCTGCCTATCTGTCGGCGCAGTAGTTACAACAATCGCTGGATAAAAATTTGCCATCCACCAAGCAACCGCTCTTGCTGCCAGCCACGATTTACCTGCCGAGTTACAACTTGCAACAGCGACCCTTCGATTAATAGCTAAATGCTGCAATATTTCACTTTGTTTATCCCAAGGCTTTTCCCCTATAACCTCTTGCACCCATACATCTGGCATTGCGCTATAAATCATCTTCTGAAACTCTCGATCGAGCTTTGTATGCCTGTTGAATTGCCTCAATAAACTCTGGATCTCTTCGTAGCTTCTCTGTGATCTTAGTGGCATCATATTGTTGTACCACTTCCCCACTATGCTCTAAATCGATTTTCTCTTTTAGACCCCATCGATCTGGATAACGTCTAGCGAGAAAATCTCTTGCCGCTTTCCAGTCCTCTGGCATTTTGGACTGCCAAAGCATTACCATTCTAACCTCTGCCTCAGCCTCTGCCTGTTTTAGTGCCTCTAAAAAATCAAAAAACTCACCCGACCTGCTCTTTTCTCCCTTATTAATCCAATTTCTAAACGTTGCATAGCTGATTCCAGCGTATCTACAAGCAACATCATAATAACAACCTGCTTTAATAGCGTCGAAAAGTCTCTTTCTTGTTTCTGGCGTTAACTTAGAAGGCCTACCTTTAGATTTTGCCATGTCAATCACCACTTATAAGCTGCGCTTTTTTTCCTGTAAATTTCTCCCAGCGTTTAATTGCAACATCGCAGTATAATGGCTTAAGCTCTACTGCGTAACATCTGCGTTTAAGCTGTTCGGCTGCGATAATTGTTGTACCAGAACCTGAAAACGGCTCGTAGACAATTTCCCCTTCATCCGAGGTTAATTTAATAAAAAACGCAGGAAGTTTCACCGGAAATACTGCCGGATGCTCTACCTGCTCATTATTTACTGGTATGCTAATTACATTTGAAGGTCTTGCGATGCCTTTTCTTTTCTTGCCATAGATACCAACGTTACCATTTCTGCTATATCTGATATTGTTTTTGTCGTATATTGTTACATTCTCTGAATACGTGCCAACAGCTTTGGGCTTAAATTTTATTTTCCGCTGCTTGCTGAAATGGAATATATTTTCATGCTCATTATAAAAACCTGCGTTAAGCTTCTCCAGCATATCTTCATCTACTTCAACTAACTGCACCATCCAGTTAACATCTTCATGCTTTACAAAGTAATGAATTGGTTCAAAGTCATTTCTAAGCCTGTTTTTCCATCCCCCAGGCAATCCTTGTTTATTCCATATTAGCTGATCAACATATTTCCAGCCATGCTCTACCATAGCAATAACCATCTTCATCACATATAGACTTCTTTGACCATTTTCGCTGTGCTCTTTAATATTTACAAATAATGATCCTTCATCAACTAAAACTTGCCATGCAACGCTTGCTACTTTCAAAAACCATTCTGGATATTGATCAGCAGGTATTGACGCATATTGATTTTTTCTTTGCTCCGCATAAGGAGGAGAAGTTATAATCATCGCTGCTTTTTCATACTCCAAAAGTTTTTCAACTGTTTTGATATCCGTGCAATCGCCGCAGATTAACCGATGATCCCCCAATGCCCATATATCTCCAAGTTTAACTTTTGGTACTTCTATCGATTGCACTACCTCTTCAACGTCAAAATCATCTTCTTCAATTTCATCTTTGACCGGCCAATTTAAATAGTCCTCAATCTCCGATATATCAAAACCTGTGGTCAATAAGTTTTGCCCTAAAAGTTCAAGTTCTTGAATTATGCTTGCTAGCATCTCCATATTCCATTCTGACTCATCAGCCAGCCTATTATCCGCTAAGTTATATGCCTTTGCTTTTACATCATCAAAATCTAGGAAAATTACCGGAACCTGCTTTAATCCTGCCTTCTTTGCTGCCTTTAACCTTTGATGCCCAGCGATAATCATATTGCTGCTTTTCTGCACCAGAATCGGATTTGTAAAACCAAAAGATTCAATTGACTGCTTTAATTTATCGATGCCCTTATCAGATATTTTGCGTGGATTGCCTTCATAAGGTATTAACATATCTATATCCACATAATCAACCTGCAACTTCAATTCTTTCACCACCTTTAAGACTCCACTGCGTTTTAACAAACATACTCTTAGTTTTAGCTTATAAAAATGGGACCTTTACCGCATATATCACTCGTAGTGAATATGCATTAAAGATCCCACAATAACGGAGCTTTCTCTGCATAAAAATTGCACTGTTCTCTCTTGTCGTGCTACACATGCAGATAACACCCATTATATCTTTTATATCTTTTTCCAGAATGTACTTGACATCTCCATCAATGCCCCAATTACACTATAACATACACTTCTCTGGCAGTGTCTGCCAATTTTTTAGATAGCGAAAATTTCATTTTTCATGCTGGCAAATATCTCATTCGGCAACATCCCGATTTCATACGCTATCAAGATTATTACATAATCCCGCAGTCTAAACGCTGTTCTTTCACCCACATGCAAGCTTTCCGCTACTTCTCTCCATGTTCTACACTCTTTATATCTAAGCTGTACCAGATTCTGCAATACCTTCGGGCTTTTAGCTAGAGTTTTTGTAATTACAGCCCACTCCCATAACTCATATTGATGCCTTAATACAAATGCTTCTTGCTGGCTTTGCTTCATATACAACTCACGATCAACAGCTGGTTCATCGATTGGCTTGCTCATCACAGGACCAGGATAGACATCTGTATCTTGATCCCTTTGTGCCCAAGAATACAACTTGCCTTCGATAATCGGAATCAGTTGTTGAAATTCCATATACACTCACGCCCTTACGATGATTTCCGCCCACGTGATACAACATATTTTTTTGCCACTTTCTGAAACCTAACAAACGGAATCTTCACTCCATACGCTCTGCCATAATAATCATCCCAGTATGTTTTTGAATAGATATACTTCCGCATTAACGGTCAAACTATCATTTAACGTTCTGGTAACGATCATTGCAACACCTCCTAATCGTTACCTAAATCTTCATCCGCAACTTCACCCTTCGCATCCGATTCCGCATCTTTGCACTGACAACATGATTTTATTTTTTCATCCTCAACTTCTATCTTATAAGCCCAAAGCCCAGCTACTCGCTGCCAAATCTGCAGAATCTCGCATCCAGGGTATCGATTTAAAACGATTCTAACAGCATCTTCCATCGATTCCGCGCCTACCCATTCTTCAATCAACGCCATTTTTACACCTCGTTTTTTACGAAATATGTGAATTTACAGTCGCAACTCTTTTTTAGGCTTTCTAAGCCCTTTGAAATTTGAGGGATATATAATTATACCCTAACCACATTTCGAGCGACTGTGACGCATCCTATTGCGTTTGGATGCCTTTCAAGTATGTTTGTCCACATATCATTATTTTACTCCCGACCCCTCGATCGCCGATAAGGTATCAGACGCCATCTTTAAGATATTTGCTCCCAGTTTTTGCACCTCAGAAATGGTTAAATCATCATACATGATTAACCCTTCCGCCAAACTTCTTATCCGCTTTAACACAAGCTTAGACAGCTCCAAATCCCGAATCATCTTCTTTTCTCTATATCCATACAAACTTACCTCAATCTCAGCAAGCGTATTTCTAAGTGGTTCCAATGCGTTAATGATCACCTTTACTTTTTCATCCAGATTATCAATTGCCCGGCTTTCACTAAGCATCATTAACCCTCCTTACAAAGCCTCTGCCATATGGATCTCCACATGGGGGCATCTGCGATCTATCTTCACGATAGGTTCAAGAAGTTGTGACCTGACCGTTGCTTGATCATCATAAGGATGAAAATTGGTAGGATGAATGCCTTCGCTGGCATTTATCTCCATCCTGAGTTTTGCCACTTTATGCACCAACCTTCTTTTTTCTGTGCATTTCAACTAGCATCTTCTGATACTCTTCCGAGGACATGTTAAGCCACTTCTGCTGCCTATCAAGCACTTCTTTTATCTGCTGCTCTGTTAAGTTAACACTGATTTGCATGCCATCATAGCCTACCTCCATATATTCCCGAGCCTTTTTATAAAAGACCCCAACCGTAGGAAAATTACTAGCACTTTCCCAGTTTTCAATAATCCAATCAACCGTTTTTCTCAAAACCGAATATGGTAAATCCTTTAACCTTTCATAGTAGATGCCAACTCTGTTGCTCGGAAGAGTAACGCCGATTGCCTCACTCACCTGGGCAAGCATACTAGCGATGATATCCTTATTTAACATTAAATAACAAACCCTCCTACTCGACATTAGCAAGAGCTTGTTTATACTGCTCAATCAAAGTCTGCTTGAAACCCTCCTGTTTCTCTTCCTGTAAATACTCAGCTAAACTCTGATTCAGCCACGTTTTGCATAACTTGATATGCTTTTGCTGCCTATTCTCTCTAATCATCTGATCTCGATATTTTGCTGCAGCTGCAATTAAATCGGCTGCTGTTAGATTAAGCTCTTTATCCGCTAAGATTGCCTGATATAACGCAAATGCCTCTGCTTTGTCTTCCTTACGTGGATAAACTTTCCAAAAAGTTTCAAACTCTTCAGGGTAATGGTTTTTAAGGCTACGTTTTAGATTTGCTGTAGCTTTCCGCTCGTTTTTCTTTCTGCCATTTCTCACTTCGTTTTGCTGCTTATCTTCCAGTTGAACGATATTGATATCTTGATTATTCTCTTTATTAATCTCATTAATAGCGTTGCCCAAACCGGTATAAGCGTTTTGCTCATTTTGAGCTAAATACTCTGCCCACTTTGGATTGATCGAGCTGTTCATTTTGGATAAATCGGATAGAACTGGTCCTTCATAGTTTTCAAGTAGTTCTAGTGCCCTATAATTTATCCGATACCATTTAGTCCAATCGTAATTATGCTTGTTATAGCATTTGGAGTATACAAGCTGCGTTACCTCCAAATTTTTAATTCCGCGCCTAATCGTACTGCGAGACCAAAAGGGAAATTGCTGCTCCCAATCATTATAAGTGCCATAAGTCCAATAATATCCATCCATAAATCCCACATTTGTCTGCCTGTTTATTTCGATCCAGTAGTGCATCTGCTGCAAAATTATAGCCTCAACTAGCCCGATTTTCTTTGCAAGTCCAGGCAAAACCATAAGCGGCTTTTCATTAAGCAGCAGTTTGCTCACAAATTACCCTCCTCTCTGCCAGTTTTATTACTGACTATTTAGATTTTTAAATTTCTATATTGCAAATTTCTAAAATTAACAAATCTTGTTTACAAAGTGAAAGGATTTAACTCTACAAAGGCGAATCATATTAATGCGTAGTGCCCAGTCTATTTCCTTAGCCGTAAGGATATCTAGGCTGGTCTTTTTCACGCTACGCAAACTTATCCCAGCACTGCCTAAGCTGGGAAAGGGGCACTGTTGCCCCATAATCCGAGAAGCGTCATTGCCTACTGCCCATTATAAACTGGCTGACGCTTTCAACACCGAAGATAGTCTTAATGCTACCCCTGCAACTAGCATTAAGGCTATCTTTTTGTTTAAAAAGAGGAGCGATAAGCTTTGCCTCAAAGCCTGTTAGCTCCCCTTTTCATCAAGAAGATTCCGCCTATTGCTGATACAGTTTGTTTTTACACAATTCGCCTCAATTCTGGCAATTCCTGCCGGATGGTTCAATTTTTGAACCGAATATGTGTTCGTGATAATTCTACAATTATGTACCCAAAAAACGATATTCTATGGTATTTATACACCCATAACACTTTTCAAAAGATCCTTTGTTAGTCTATATTCGGCTGGCCTTCCTAGCTTTGTTTCAACGTATCCCCTTAAAATTAAACCTTTGACTGCTTTCATACAGCAGTTTTTCGATTGTCCGCATCTGCTTGCTAATTGTGCAAAGGATATTGCTGCCCACTCCTTTTGTTCTAGAACTGTTAGACTAAAAAATTGCGCCATAACTATAAATTCAGAAGTGGTCAATTCACTGCTTAGATGGTCAATAAGTGCCTTCAATAACTTTGCTTGTCTCTCTCGCGCGCACTCTTGACCATCAATGATACGCTGACAAATATTACTCATAGTCCATCACTTTCCGCTTTTCTAAGGCTTATTTTAAGGATTTGGCAAAAAGCAACCTCATCCTAAGCCGCATCAAGCGAAGGCCAATTCCCCTCCTTTCTAACCTGACAGATTTGATTTATCTCCACCCGCTTTTTTAATACATCTTGGTTCGTATACATAGCGAATATGTCTATGTTCAAGCAGGGGTTGTCCAAATATAAACCAACTTTGGATCTTAAAACTACACGACAAATCAACTTTGCTATACTGCAAAGCTATCTACCTGTACCTGAGCAAAAGAATCATCGTCGTTCATAAAACTGAAAAATCCCTTAGCTGGTCTTTCTCGTTCCTGATACTCGTAATCTTTTTCAACCCAAGGACCTTTCTTAATCTTCCAGTTTTCCTCAAAGAGAAAATACTCAAAGCCTTTTTCGATAAAATGAATCAGAATGTATTTGCGCTTAGCAAGTTTTGCCTTATATGCCCGACTGTAAATATCGATCGAGTCAATGATCTCCTGCAAACTATAACTTTCAAGTGCTTTTTTTAATGCCACATACAGTCTTTTTTGCATGTTTTCGCTTAAAGCACGATTTGTGATGCCATGCTTATTCCAAGCCTTAACTACTTCGTTAACTAATTGTTTTTCTTCATCACCCAGAAATCTAGCATTTACAGCCAATTGGCTTTTCGGGTTCATTTCACCTTTAATTTTTTCATCATTCTCATTTGTAATTAAGCCAACGTGCTCTTTACATGAATAGCTTTTCTTGTCATGATAAGGAGAAGTATGTAGTTTATTATGTGTAGTTATATCTTTGTAGTTAGTCTGCATATTTTGCACCACCCCACTGCACATTTTGCAGGGCATGTCTGCATATTTTACACCACCAGATCTAGGTATGTAATCTGGTTTAATACTAGATATAGTTCTACACGTTGACATATGCTCACTCTTGCTTAGTTCTAAACCACCAACCACTTGCATTTCTTCCGTCTGAATAATTTGTCTCTCATCGTTCTTTATCTGTTTCGACATACCACCTGGAATGATTAACAGATAAGAATTAGCTGTATGTACCTTTTCATTGTCTTTTTGATATTCGTAGTTTTTAATTAACCAGCCTTTCTCCACTAATCCCTTGATTGCTGCCCTTACTGTTGATTCACTAGCACCTACCGCAGCTGCTATTTCCGGCATCGATGGGTTAGCTGTACCGGCATACATGCACGATGCAAGATAACATCTAACTGCAATTTCGTTGTAATTAAGACCGCTAAAGAAAATTGCTTTGCTATCATTAAACCAATCAAAGAATTTCATATCCTCAACATGACCATATAAAACAGGTGAAAACTTCTGTTCACTACCTTTTTCTTTAGCTATGTGGTTTAATGCCATAGCTTTAGCGTCTCTTGCTTGTAATATGCTATATGGCACAAGTAATTTATAGCAATTTGACATACTTCTGCCCAATGTAGATCTATTTTTCTTTTCCAACCATCCTTTTTCAACAAGTGAATTGATCGCATTATATATTAACCGCTCACTTGCTCCGATAGCTTTTGCGATTGTCGAAATTGCAGGGTACGCTATTGCTGATATATTATCCGCACATGCAGAAAGATAAAACCTCACAGCTAATTCATACGGCTTTAATCCTTGCCCAAATATCTCATTAATGTCCTTAAACCAGCCCAGTTTCTGTTTATCATGCAGAGTTATTGACATAAAAAATACCCCTTCCTGATGCTGCGATCAGAAAGGAGCCCATCACTCTGGGAGGTAACGACCAGCTTTTTATTTCCTGTAATTGCCATGGCTGTTATTATTGACAACCAATTTTCAACAGGATATAATTAAACTAAATAAAGGTCGTTAGACCTGAATGCCTTAGGCATTCATCGGAGCTGAGCCAATCCCGGTACCCGGCAAGGTTTTGAGGGATGGGCTCCTTTCTTTTTATCCGAAACATTTCACGATAGAACCGCATAAAGCGGTCTTTTTTTAATGTTCATGTAGTAAGTCCTAACCTAATTTCGTGATTTTTCAAGCGTTCGCACAAAGAGCTAAAACTTAGCCTTTTATGAACATTACATGTGAAAAATTGCTTATGTGGAACGTTCTTCGTCAGTTTTTATGAGACCTATCCAGAGTGCATACCGAACTCAGGAGACGGTCTTTTTTACTTTCACGAGAAATGAATCCATATTTTTGTCTTATTTCATTCTCCATTAAAATCAGATTACCTTCTTTTTCCGCAAAGAAAAATCGCTAAAACCCGCATGGGGAGCGCATTTCATGATTTCAGTACAACAATCAAGATTGAAATTAATAAAGCAAACAAACAATAAATTAATCAATTAATAAAGCAATATTAAAATAAAACAAGTAAACAATAAATCAAGAAATTAATAAATACATAAAGCAATAAAACATGAAAGTGCACAAATTCACAAATAAGCGCCTGCAATTCAAAACCAATTGTAGATGGCTTTTGATAAAGGTACAGATTTAGCACCCAGGTGTATATCAATAATAAAATTACTGTTTTAATGAAAACAATAAAACAATAAAATATGTTTTCATTAAAACAGTAAAATGATAGCTCGTAATCTTACTGCCTCATGCTTACCAATATCATTTACTTCGTTCAGATTAATGCACTTATAACTCATCCTTCAAATACTTGGTGGTAAAATCCTGCTCACCTGGTTCTGAATGCGTATTAATCATCTTTTTGGATTCCAAATGATCCTTGTAATCTAAGCTAACCATTAAGATATCTACTAAGCATCTTATGAGTTTCTCATCATTACCAAGGTCTAAATATTCAAATGCTAATTTATCCAATGTCAGTATAGTATCAATTGTTGCTAAATCGACATCCTTTGTCTTTTCATAATGTTTGTCGAATAAATCTTGCCACGATAGTCCATAATCTGGTATGTATCCATATTTGTCCAATAACTGCATATCCTCTAGTACTTTACTGATTTGCTGCTCCAATAAACTATTGTGATAAATATTAGTTGTTTTTTGCACTTTCGCTTTGATCATTGTGATCCGTGTGTTCATGATTTGCTTGATCTGCTCGGTATAATTGTGCCTTTCATCATTTACCATAAATCTACCTCCAATATGTACAAATTAGTGTTATGTCCAATAGGTCTTATTTGTAAGTTTCATTATATTTAGGTATGCAGATAAAACAAGAAGAATCTAATCGAAATAATATCGCTGAGTACCATGTCTTTTGAATTCCATATAGCGAGTAATCAATAATTAAATAAAACATGTAAACAATAAAACATAAAACCAATAAATCAATAAAACCATAAAACAATAAAACATGAAAGTGCCGGAATTCACAAATATCTTTGATGATCAATACAATGAAAAAAGCTCGCCATTTTTAGCGAGCCATCAATTTTCACTCCATCCATCAATATTTAAATAAGCTAGAAGCATAGCACCAAACTGTAGTAGAAGTTCTGCTGATGACCCTGCACTGTTCTTAATGGAATTTATCATTTCATCAAAACTTTCTTCATTTCTCAGATGCTTAAATACTTCGTAGAAGAACCAGACTGCAACATTCCAGAATTCACCTTCCCGGACACGTTTCACTCGGCTATTACTATCTAAATAATCCATCAGTTCTCGCATAGCTTCGTAAGCCCGGACAGATACACTATGAGTAACAACTCCGCGCGCATACACCTCAGATGCGGTTTTTAGCTCTTTCATAAGCTCAGAAACATTGACGATTGGAGGTGTAATATTGCGGGTTGATTTTAATTTGTTTTGTAGTTCGGTATTTTCGGCTTGCAAAGCGTTAATCTGTGTATTCAGATTCTCAATCCGTTCGTGCAAATCATTGTTTTCCTGCTCGAGCTCTTCAATCCGTGCGGAAAGTTCTGCTTGTTGTTCAGAGAGTTCTTTAATCATTTTCGCCTTCTTTTCAATTTCGAGCATAAAAAATGCTTTGCTCGTATCTTTTATGTCAGTCTTATCATTTTGATCGTCCGGTATCAATCCTGCTTCACTTAAGCCTTGGTTGATCTCCAAGGAATCCTCAATAATTCGAGCTGCCAACCCTTCACGTTTATTCTTGGACATGCGCAATCGCCTCCGGTTTCAAGTTTGGTATTTCCGAGTCCTCATCGGAACTTATAAGCTCTTGCGCAAGATCTATAAACAACTGGGCTGCTTCTCCTTTTGGTTCATGTGCACCAATCGGTTTATCATAAAATTGAGCCTCACTGATCGCATTCAGCTTCTTAATTACGGTTTTTGCTACAGGATATTGAAGAACGGAAGGTAAGCTTTCAATAAACTCCTTAGTCGTATTTGTCCTATAATCGGCCATCGTAATTACGAATCTATTTATCTTAAGTCGTTTATTGACTTGTCTGACATTTGTAATGGTTTTTAAAAGTAGTTTGACGCCTTCCAATGAGAATTTGCTTACAGCAATTGGAACTAGACATGAATCAGCAGCAACTAATGCATTTATGGTCAAAAGACCCAGGGATGGCGGACAATCAATGAATATGTAATCGTACTTAGAAAGCTGGTCCTTAGAATCATTAATTGCATTAAACAGTACTGATTCTCGACTAATACGCATGATAAGTTCCATCTCAGCTTCGCTAAGTGCAATCGTAGCTGGTATTAGATCAAAGCCATATTTTGATTCAACTATTGCCTCGTGTAAAGGGAAAGAATCGATTAATACTTCTGTTATTGTACTAACGGCCATAGATTCTGCATTAATGCCAATACCTGTCGATGAATTAGATTGTGGATCCATATCAATTAGAAGCACTTTTTTACCAAGCTTGCTTAAAGCTTCGCTTAGGTTAATTGATAGTGATGATTTGCCAACCCCACCCTTTTGATTAACTATAGCAATGATTTCTGGTAACTTACCGTTCGCATCGTTTTCTATCCTTTTACTGTGAATATATGCATCAGCATCTTCAACCCGGATTCGCCACTGAGCTCCAACTTTTGTTGCAGGAATCGCACCGCTAACAACTAGTTTATGCGCGGTATTATAGTGAACCTGCAAATAATTTGCCAGTGCCCCTATACCAATCAGGTATTTATCGTTTCCCACGCTTTCACCTCACATTTCACATCTGTTTACACGATCACTTCTAGACACACTTAGGAATTCCTGCAAAGAAAGGAAAAAGAGATGCCTGCTTTTGGCATCTCTTCTACAGCAGCATTGGAATGCTTGCGATGAATAGATGGAGAATCCAAGAAAGGATAATCTCTACCATCGTAAGCAGAGATCGCCTTAGACCAATCAGTTATTGTGAATTCTGTGGCGCTTAGGTATGATTTATAAACGCATTGGTATCTCTTCTCATTAACGAATGTGCCTTACACTATAGCGTTGGTTGCAACAAACGAGAAAATTAGTCTTGTGGAGTAATACGGAACTCACGTATACAAGCGTCGGGACAATAAGTTTTGACCAAGTTTGTAATATGAGACCTGACCTCAGGGTCTATCTTTTCACCAAACACGACTTCCCGCACTTGGACACCTACGTATTCCTGTGTACTTGGTACAATAATCCGCCACTCCTGTTCATGCTTCCAAATACTAAGTTTACAAAGTAAAATACTTTTTGCCAATCCTTGTTACGTAGATTGGCAAACTCATCAAACAATATGACTTCATCAACATAGTTAATCTTCCTAGCCATTGTAGTTGGCTTGATCCCTATGGCTACACCTCGGAATCCATCCGCGTAATATGACCACAACAGGTGATTTTCACAACTTTGCGACAAGGACACGATCCGCCAATTCTTTGATATTTCTTGCACCTCGCAGACCAGATCATGCGCGTCAGGAAATAGTTTACGGATATCGAAACGAAGAAAACCATCCATAGGATCGTTTAAATCTTCCAGTAGAGCGGCATATAAACGTTTATTTTTAAGGATGTCTTCTATATACTCGATTTTATTCGTCGATCTGTATTTGTAGAGTAACAAGCTCCTATCCTCCACTATGCTCGTTTCTGCCTTTCTAGGCCAAAAGGTACTTGCGCATTACCTATGTACGCAGAACTCGTCTCCAGACCATTGCCTTGGGTTGGTAGAGGTCGCAATAGCGTAAAACTGTTGGCAATCGGCTTGTGAACTGTATTATAGTAAACTTGTAGGTAGTTGGCTAATGCAGCAACTTCTATGAGATACTCATCACTTCCATAGACATTACTCACATTCACATTTCACATCTATTTACACGATCAATTAGACTAATAATTTGGAATTCCTGCAGACAATAAAAAGAGATGTTGTAACTGTCTAGGGGGGATATAAGTTATTGTGGTTTCAATGCAATTCATTTACGTTCATTCATACAAACTAAATCGTAATTGAGTTTTTACTAAGAATAGATCGGCTGAAGTACGCAAAGGATCATTACTATGATTAAGCGAACTTAGACAATGAAAAATGATGGTTTACGCTTACATTATAAGTCATGATAAAGGAGATTGTATTGCTATCTCAGCAATACATATCAACCAAGTTTCTGGAAAGAGGTTAGAGTCAATTAAGATTTATCGAAAAATATATAGACTTCCGTCCTGAAACAATTGACACATATTTTGCTTTTATGGGTTATCGGAATTCCGAATAAAAAAATCAGACAACGTTCAAAGGATCATTGACATGCTCTACTCACACTAAATGAGGATGCACTGTGTAGAGCATGCATAACTGGTCATGAGATAGCTAAACCTTGTAATCCTTGATTTCGCAGCCTTGTGTAATCAGATGCGAGCAAAATCCATGGACTTACGAAAGGAGGTTAACAGATGGATTCAAGTTATCGTCAAAAAATTGCCAATGAGTTCAGAAATTGTGTCTTGAATGCAATAAATCGGTTAGATAATGCAGGAACAAACCGTCCATTTCACGCTGCCCTTTTATCAGATGAAGCACTATTTTGGAGTAGGTTTGAACGTTCTTTTTCAACATCTTTTGGACAACGTGTTATAGAGGAGATTAGTTTGTTAGTGGCATTAGCAGGAGGTGCCGCTAAGGCTTTACGGCAAAAGCATACAAACATTCAGATTGATTCAGGTGTCGATGCAGCAATAACAGCACACATAAATGCACTTAGGTCAGGAAATACAGCAAATAGCTGGAACGAAACAGTAAAGGAAATAGCAAACGCATATAGAACAGGAGAATTTGTAACACATCTCGTAATTTCAGACTTATGGTGGTTAAAAGATGGTATCAACCACTATATGAGTATAAAGACCGTCAAGCCGAACATTGACCAAACTGCTGTTGCAAAGCAAGACCTTCTAAGACTTAAACTTGCAGATTCAGACTGTAAAGTATATTTCGGGCTATATTATAACCCATTTGGAGAAGACAGAACTGCATATGCGCACAACCCACCTATGCGTATATTTAACTTTCATTCCGACCCTGTGGTGTTGATTGGACGAGACTATTGGGACACACTTGGAGGGGAAGGAACATACAATACTATATTAGAAATTGCAAGAGAAGTAGGCGTCGAAACAAAAGCACGGCTAAAAGGATTATATTAATTTGAAACGCCAGCAATCCATAAGAGCTTGTTGGCGTTTGTCTTATATTATTTTTAACTGTTCAAATTTGGGCGGTAATTCTTTACGTGTTGTTTTTTCCCAAGATACTTCATCAGTGTTCAGATACCTTGAAAATCTAAAGCCCGAAGGTATTTTTGCCTTTTTACCGTCCATGTGATTAATAATAGTCTTTGCAATTGCTTCACCCAGTGCAATAGGAACGGCGTTACCAATCTGCTTATACTGTTCAAGTATTGAGCCACAAATTTTCCAGTCGAGGGGGAATCCTTGTATAACTTTGTATTCTTCCACACTCAAAGGTCTATCTTCTACAGGGTGGCATAAATCTGTAGCAGGCATAGCAGGATGTGTAACTAGAGTAGGAGAAGGCTTATCAAAAGATAAGCGTCTATAAAAGCCTGTTCTACCACCGTCAAGATAATAAGATTTACCCATGGCTTCTTTTTGAATATCTTCTGGTAAGTCACGCCAGTTTTGACCTTCTTTAAGCATACGGAAATATTTCAGCCTTTTTTCTGGGAATTCAATGTAATGATGCTCTGTACCTTCAGGGAGTTGACTCAGAGCCGATCGTAAAGTATTCCATTTAGGCAGTCCGAATTCTCCATTTTCAGAGTGCGTAGGTGTTAAGTAATCTACTTTTTTATCTCCGTGATAAGCAATTATAACAACACGCTCACGTATTTGAGGTGCTCCAAAATTTGCAGCATTGTATAACTCGAACGAAACACTATAACCAGCTTCCCGTAACTTTCTCAGTATATGTAGCAATGCACCACCTTTTACAGGTTCAATACCTGCCTTAACACATTCTTCAAGACTTAACTCATCACAATATGGAAAAGAGGACGATAGAAGACCTCTGACGTTCTCAATGACAACGTAAGTTGGTTGTATTTCAACTATACGGTCTATAAATGTTAAGAACACGTTACCTCTATCGTCTTCAAGACCTCTCCTGTTTCCTGCCGAACTAAACGCTTGACAAGGTGGGCCTCCGACTATAACGTCTACCTTTCTGCCTTTTGGTACGCCTGCAAACTCTAAAATTTCATCTGCTGAGTATTTATTGATATCGCTTATAAGAGCTATATCGGGTCTATTAGCAGCTATAGTCATGCGACAATATTTATCAATTTCACAAGCAAGTATTGGCTTTATGCCACCTTTTTCTAAACCTATATCAAGCCCCATAGCACCTGAAAAAAAGCTTAAAGCGATTATATCAGGTAACTTATCATTCATATTTGGATGGTCGTCAGGTTCAATTATGATGCTAGAATCTTTTATGTATTTCTCAACAGCTTCAGGCTGGATAATCCACTGCTTACCTACCATTTGGGCCTGTATATTACCTTTACGTAATAGATTTCTAACTTGTTGTTCTGTTATTTTGAGTAATTTAGAAACATCATTTACTGTTAACATAGGGTATACCTCTAATTTCGTATACGAAAATTATTATATACCCATAATATACAGCAGTTATTCAATAAAATCAATAAGTGAAGTACAGTTTATCTGATTTTGCAGACACCCGCACGGTTGGCTTTATGTATCAAATAATGAACAAAGGCGGAACAGGAAACCAACATGTACTTCGCATCCTCAAAGTCTACTTTATTTTCATCAATCATCGCATGACGAATACCATCTTCGTAACTGGTGTATCCATACAATGAGCTAAACGCATGCTTAAGTGCTGGATGTAATTGTATCTTACTCTCAATTTTATTTAGAGCTTGTCCTAACGTGGCATTCTTATCGGAGGTAATAAATTTGCATACAGCTTCTACGGACGAAATAGACTCCTTAATAGAGTTGCGATAATCAGGCATTCTGCGATCAGATAACATTCTCAAAGCAGTCTGTAAATGATGAAACGCACCGTCAATTCCTGCTTTTTCACTTGTATTTAGCGCTTCTTCGATAGCATTTATCTCTACTTGATCGGTTATCTCCAAAAATTTGTTTCCGACAAGGCGATAGGCGGACAGGTTGCGCTCTAGAATATTATTGCAAGTTTTAACAGCTTCTTCCTTATTCAGTGGTCTGTCAAGTTGAATGACGAACTCAAGGAAATCATAGACCTCATACCATGTACTGTTGAAAAACCAATTCTTTAGAAAGAAACGGAAATCTTCGGGAAACTCATCTATAGGATGCTTGAAAAAATTGACCCATAATACCATAAAAAACACACCCAAATCACGGATACTATTGTTAGAAAGTTCATCAAGAATGTAAATGTAGAAATAATTCCACATTTCTATCCTTAGTTCATCATCCATAGAGTCCTTTTGAATTTAATGATTTTACTGGAGTTTTTCCGATACGTTGTGAGAACCTCATCTAGCACCTCCAAAATCCATTATCATCGTTAACTAACATTCACTTTTGATCAATCATCTTGACCACTTACCAGCATCTTTTCTAAATCTGTTGATGTAGTTATAGTTATGGTTTTAGGCCATTTCTTTACCACATGATATAAAGTATAAACAGTTTCACATTGTTCACACTGATATTCAATAAGATCAAGTGTTTCAAATGTGTGTTTAAGCTTTCCACCACACTCACATTTTTTTAGTTGACCTTTCGGCATCTAAATTCCTCCAATTATGCTAGGACTTGGTATCTCCTCTGTGCATGATATTAAAACACCTTCTATTTCGCCATTTCTTAGATTGGCAGATATCGGCTTGAAGTGTCATCCGGTCTAACATGAACATATTTCGAAGTTGTGGCTAAAGAAACATGACCAAGCTGTGCCTGCACAAGATGAATCGGCGCACCCCGGTCGAGAGCGTGTGTTGCGTGGCTGTGTCGCATGAAGTGAGGGCTGACTTCTTTCTTTATGCCTGCCCTCTTAGCTGCCTGTTTGACGATGGCCCACATCCTGCAAGTCGAGAGCGGATTCCCCTTCTGCGATACCCAAATCGGATCATCAGGATCCCAGTTTTCTGGTCTGATACTTTCTAGAAGCTCTATCATTTCATCGGTGAGCCTGATAAACCGGTTTTTTCCACCCTTGCCATGCACAGTTAGTACACCATTGTTCAGATCCTTCCATGTCATTTCATGTGCTTCCTCAACCCTAACTGCCGTTGAATATAAGAATCTTATTAAAGCTTTATCCCTTGGCTTTTCGGTATACTCGATCATCCGAAATACTTCCGTTTCAGTTAAAATCCGGTTCGCAAGTTCATTAGGGACTCTAACACTTTCCATAGCCGCTCCTACATTTACAACAGTAAATCCAGATCTATACGCAAAAGACAAAAGTGATTTTATAGCAGCAAGTTTTCTCGCTTGAGTTGCTTTTGCCAGGTGTTCAAGGTTGTTCAAATAATCTACAAGATCCGGAAGTGTTATTTCACTAAGATGCTTATTTCTGACAAATGCGAGGAACTGCAGGATATCATAACGGTATGACTTCTGCGTTTTCTTTGCTTTTCGGGATAGCCAAAGCTCAACGATTCGTTCATTTGTTGCATTGAGTCTCGGACGTGGAAGAAAACTTACATCTTGTTGAAGTTCGATCGCCATGATTTTCACCTCCCTTGAAAACGAAAGAAAACATATCTTATCTTTCGTTTTTTGACCCTTAAAACCCTTTCTGATTCTGCGAATTTAGCCATATCTAGAAAGACTTCCACTTAGTAAGTTGAAGGTTTCATTGCCACCATTACATGAAATCTTCTTTGTTGTTCGCTCAGTGTAAGGCTTTTATAGAGTTTTTTAAAGATGTTATAAAGTGCTACCTGCTCATACTTTACTCCAATCACCCTGCACGTTGTATTCCGTGCTATTTGTTTTCTATACCTTAAGCGGTTCTCGCATAAGGTACAAGGTACACAACAACCCCTAATTGCGTTCCAAGCGGATCGCTATAGGGGCATGTTTCTCAAGTCATTAAAGCCTATAGCAGACAAGCTCTAGACACTTAAATCTTAGGTTTATTCTCTAACCATTTGAACCATGTTTCCTCAATATCTGGAGCGTTTAATAGGTTAGCAAGCATC
>ENA-OWOZ01001412-OWOZ01001412.1-bioreactor-metagenome-genome-assembly--contig:-NODE-1412-length-22249-cov-3.407406_pt1 | contig 22249 bp, 21 predicted proteins | sample MGYA00238140_ERZ651804 | MGnify/ENA primary metagenome ERZ651804 (study PRJEB26910, sample SAMN07631232) | bioreactor metagenome | isolation source: Switchgrass digestor | place: USA: Dartmouth... | reverse complement strand
TATAAAATAAAACCCTAATACATCAGGTTTGCTTTGAAAATTTTAACAGAAACACCATCATACTGAACATGCCTGCTGTTAAATAAAACGGTTTTCATAACGACGGGCTTTTCTTGCTTCTTCCGGATTTTCCGCCCTGTCATCTACAGATAGGCAGTCTTCCGCATTACCGCTGGCACTAATCACATCAAATATTTATTAATGTCAAATTTATTACGGATATACCTGCTCCATCGGCTTGAATGGTTTGAAATAATAGCCATCCTGTGGTATTTGCTTACGAAGGTGTATATGAAAGGTACTATTTGTATTCGTAAATAAGGTTTATTTTTTATGCTCCGAACCGTGATGCCCTGCGTCTTATTTGACATTATAAAAGAGCATTTTTATTTCTTCAGCCGCAGGATAAGCCAGGCGGTTTATGTCCGCTATTACTTTATCCGCATCATACGATACCCTGACGGAATCAACAGCTAATTTCCCGTTGTCAATGGTTATAATGCCTGCTCTTGCGACATTACCGTCTTTTCCGGGGCAGCCAAGTGAACCGAAATTCGCAAACACTCTGCGCTCATCTCTGTTAACTGCCGGTTTATGGTCATGCCCGTATAAAATTACATCAGCGTCCACATTTGAAAACATTCGATAGCAGTCGTCAAGCTTAGGGTTACGTGTACGACAAAATCCCTGCGATAGGCCAGTCCTCTTAAAAACTCAATAGATTCATCGGATAGCAATGAATGTTCCCATTTGTGATGTTCCATTTCCTCGTATCCCAATCCTCTTCGTTGGGTACTTGTATCGGCATGCCCTCCAGCAAATATCTTTCATGATTCCCGCGAACCGCAATAATGCCTGGTATTTGCATAATCCGCTGAACTGTTTCCTCCGGATACGGACTAATGCCGATTATATCCCCGCAGCATATGATCTGCTCACAGCCTTCAGCATGCAGTTTTTCCAGTATGGCATTTAATGCAACCACATTGTTATGAATATCGGATATTACACCGATTCTCATATGGCACCTTCTCTATATATGAATAATACAATTATATGAATAATACAATTACGGATACACATACTGATACACTAAAATCAGCATTATTGTGCTTATTATTCCATAATTTCCTCTTCCAATCAATATAGTTGATGGCATAGCAAGGATCTTCATCTATCCTTAACACCACATGCTCAACCATATCATTCAATTAATATGGGTTTTACCCCATACCTGTCCAGCCAGCTATATATACAGCTTTCTACGTCGGGATAAACAAGATTGTCCTCAGTGACGTACTCACTGATTATGTCAATGTCGGGTAACAAGCTAATATCATAATAAGCGGTATAATCATAATTGGCCTTTTGTAGTGAAATCGCTTCAAACAATTCATCCACACTTATATTTCGAATATTTCCAAGATATTTGGTATGCAATCCCGCATTTCCATAGAACAAATCAAGGTCCTGCCGTATATGGAAAAACGCCCATTGAGGCTGATTCTTATTTTTCTCGACATAATCCCATTTACCTAAAACAAGCCTTTGAATATACCGTTCGTTTCCCCGTTCTATTTTTCTTTCGTAGTCCTTGCTGTTAATTCCAATATACTCTACCTTATCGACCAACCCCTTACACTCATCATAATTTGCACGGTATTTCTGATAACTGCGGAGCCTTTCCGTCGGAACAAAAAGCGGTATCGTTAAACGGCATGAATAATTCTTTTTATTACTTAAAAAACCGATTATATCTTCCCAGTCTGATACAAAATACTTGTTGAGCATCAAATTATATACGATGGTAAAATTATTCTCCATTAAGAGAAGGCTGAATTTATCAAGGAAAGCAAAAGCATCGTCTCTCTGTACGATTTCATTATGATGGTTTTCATTTCCGTGCAGTGTAAGCATAAATGTATTGCAATTATTTTCATGGAGAAAGGCAAAAATTTTGCTACGGTCCTTTCTATTATACAAAGCTATCCCGGTTGTAGGATTATCAAATCCCGTATCCAGAGAGTTATACCGTCCCATAATTTCCTGAGTTTTTTACCATAATATCCAGGATTCGCGGATGATTATATTTTTCATTGCCCAGTGTAAGTGAAATATCATTTCCCTGGAAATATTCAAAAACTTTTGCCATCTTTTCAATGCAGATTATATAATCCGAAAATGAAATATTTATCCCCGGCCCGCCGCTGACATAACAGTGTTTGCATTTGGTGCTGCACCCTGATACGGTTATTTCGAACGTGTATTTCATTTTGATCCCCTTTTCAGGCTCCGTGATATAAACATCCCTGTTATCAGTCTCAAGGTATACTATTCATAAGGTATATGTTTATGGTATATATTTTGGTTATATTTCTATTATAACATTTAATTATAATAAATATTAGTTTCTTGTGATGTATTCCGATGTTTCCGTAATTCCCTTCGTTTTTCAGTATTTTGGCTGATATCAACAGGTAAAATAAGTATTATTATTTTTCTGTATTTTTCAGCTCCGCTTTAATATTATTTTTAATATTAATAGCGCCTTATAAAACAGGGATTAAAACCAAAACTGAAGCCACTAAAGACACCACAGCAATAGGAGCGCAATATCTGATAAATGACAGTGCCGAAAAACTGTCTCCCTTGTCCTTCAAGATTTTCATCAACATGACTCCTGCAAGGGCACCAATAGGGCTAAAAAACGCGCCTATATTAGAACCTATAATAGTCGAGTAAATTGCCAACGGTGAATATGAATTTAAACCTCCATCTGTCAAAATGCTCGTAAACAATATGCTCATGGGTATATTATTGACGACATTGGAGCACAGAGCTGAGGTAAATCCAAACAAAAGCACTGCATCTAAAGAGCTGTCTGTGACAGAAAAAAGTGCCCGTGAAAAAGAATCTGTAATCCCGTATTTTTCTAACGCCAATACAGCCACAAACATGGACAGCAGAAATGGTATTAATGAAAAAGGCAGGCCTTTAAACACATTTTTTATACTGACAAAATGCTGCTCATCTGATTCTGCCGTTTTTATCCCTCTGTATTTTCTGTAAACCTGCACTAGAAGGGCTGCGATAAGCAAAAGTACCGCAAATGAAAGCGACACAAGCCACATTTGTATATCCATATACGAGCCTAAAGTCAGCGCAATCATACACAAAGCTAGATTCGTAAGAGATATGAGAGCCATGGTTTTATCCTTTAGCACAGGCTTCTTGGCAATACATTCATTTAAGCATGATTCCTTTAATGGCATCTTTAGCTGGCGGCGGAAAATAAACATAAGCATGAAAAAGGAGGATAAGCCCGCTGTCACACCGGGTAACGCCATAACCTTTAAATATTCTATAAATGTTATGCCCATAGATGAAGCGATGTATATATTGGTAGGATTGCCGATTATAAGCACAAGGCTCCATGTATTTGCTGCAACGAATTCCGCAATAATATAAGGCACAGGGTTTATTCCTGCGTTTTTGGCAAAATAGTATATAAACGGTGTAAACGTGAGTATTATGATATCGTTGCTTGTAAAAACAGTAAGCACCGCAACTACGACATAGAACACAACAAACAGATAGAGCTGCCCCTTTTCCGGCCGGCTCATGACCTTTAAAGCGCAGTATTCAAAAAATCCTGCCTTATCCAGCATGACAGAGATGAAGCACATGGACATAAAAAGCACCAGAATCTTGATGGGATTCATGCTCTGAACTGACGTAACACCCCTTATAATCTCAAGAGGTGAAATGGCACCCACCGCCAATAATATGGCCGGTATCATCAAAGATGCCAGCCAAAAGCTTTCCACTTTTATAGACCTGCCTTTGTATTTAATCATTGATATATTAAAAACAGGTTTTTTTACAACAAGTATGGATATAATAAAACATACCGCCGTTACTAATAATAATACGAAATATTTCATATATATGTACACGCTCCGTAAATATTATGCTAAAAACAGCACACCGGAGCATTATATCACAAGTTTTTGACGTCACAAATGCGTAAAAAAGCATAAAAAAAATTATTTTTTGACATTTATATAATTCCTGCATTATTTAAAATATAGTAGAACATTCTTGCTAAAACTTATTTTTATTATTTTCTTCTTTCTCTTCACGGAATCCATCCATACTCAAAAAGCATTTAAAAATCAGAAGTTACATATTTCCTAGGAAAAATGTATCAATTAAATTGACAAACCGGTGCATATATGTTAAAATTTCCTATGCATAGGGGAGTAGTTCGCGCCTTTGGCGCGCTCCGGGTCAACATCATGGCGGTAATCACACCGTCTGGCTCGGAGTACACCAGTTTGTCTGAGTGGGAAATGAACGAGACTTATGCGCTGTAATAATGCGCAGGGTCTCTTTTTTTTACCCTGCGTGACAGCTAAAAAGCTTACTTAATAAAGAAAGGAGAAACTGTCATGAAATATTACTTTATGTCGAAAGAGGACGTACTTAGGGAAGTTGGCAGTAATGCAAACGGTCTTACTGCCTCCGAAGCTGAGCAAAGGCTTGGCAAATACGGACGTAATCGACTTGAAGAGGGCAAAAAGACTACTATTTTTGAAAGAATCCTGGCTCAGATTTCAGACCCTATGGTTCTCATACTGATTGCTGCAGCCGTTATATCAGGTATTACCGCTGTTCTGTCAGGTGAGTCATTATCTGATGTATTCATTATTCTTTTCGTTGTAGTACTTAATACCACACTTGGAGTAATTCAGGAAAGCAAGGCGGAAGCCGCAATTGAAGCCCTTAAAGAAATGGCGGCCGCAACATCAAAAGTAATGCGCGATGGTCGTATTATCCAGATAAAAAGTGAAGAACTCGTTATTGGTGACGTCGTGCTGCTTGAAGCCGGAGATGCCGTCCCCGCCGACGGACGTCTTATTAGCTGCTTCAGTCTTAAGGTTGAAGAAGCAGCACTGACCGGTGAGTCAGTACCGGTTGAGAAAACCGATGCCGTTCTTGACGCAAAGGAAAATGATATTCCGCTGGGAGACAGGGTAAACATGGTTTACATGGGCAGCTCCGTCGTTTACGGTCGTGCAATGATGGTGGTTACCGCAACCGGCATGAACACAGAAATGGGTAAAATAGCAAATGCAATCGCCACTGCACAGGAAGGGGACACTCCCCTGCAGAAGAAACTTGCCCAGCTCAGTCGCATACTTACTGTTCTTGTGCTTGGCATCTGCGTAATCATGTTCGGCGTTAGTCTCCTACGTCACTTTATATCTTCCCCAATTCCCGGAGCGGGCATTGCTGATACGATACTTGACTCATTTATGCTGGCAGTCAGTCTTGCAGTTGCGGCAATACCGGAGGGTCTCGTCGCCGTTGTCACTATTGTTCTATCGATTGGCGTAACCAAAATGTCAAAGAGAAACGCAATAATTCGCAAGCTAACTGCCGTAGAGACGTTGGGTTGCACCCAGATAATTTGCACTGATAAGACCGGTACACTCACCCAAAATAAGATGACGGTTGTGGAATATTCAGGCGATGATGAAAAACTACTGGCAACTTCATTGGCATTGTGTTCCGATGCAGAGCTAAATGAAGAAGGGCAGGCTGAAGGCGACCCTACACAGGCGGCTGTTGTCAATTATGCGAAAAAAATCGGGCTGCCGAAAAACGAGTTGTCGAAGAAATATCCTCGCGTTGCTGAGATTCCCTTTGACTCGGGGCGCAAACTCATGACCACTCTGCACAAAAAGCCTGAAGGCGGATTTATTCAGCACACCACAGGCGCTCCCGATGTTGTGATATCAAAATGCACTGGTTATCTTGAAAATGGAAAGATTCTTCCCTTAACGGAAGAAAAACGTAAGTTCTTCATAAGCGAAAATAAACGTTTGGCAGATAAAGCCCTGCGCGTTCTTGCCGCCGGATACCGCGAATGGGATACTCAACCCACAGCGCTTTCACCGGAGGATGAAAATAATCTTGTTTTTCTGGGTCTTGTAGGAATGATGGACCCTGTAAGAGATGAAGTACCTGCAGCAATCGAGCGATGCCAAACAGCGGGCGTTCGTCCTATCATGATCACAGGTGACCATATAGACACAGCAACAGCTATTGCCCTGCAACTTGGCATTATTGCTGACCGTTCTCAAGCTATTACCGGAGCCAAACTCGATGAGCTCAGCGATGAAGACTTCATAAATAACGTTGAACACTATGGCGTCTATGCCCGGGTAAAGCCGGAACATAAGTCAAGGATAGTCAACGCGTGGCGCAGCCGCGGATATATTACGGCCATGACCGGTGATGGAGTGAATGACGCACCTTCAATCAAGAATGCCGATATAGGCATAGGTATGGGCATTACCGGTACAGATGTGACTAAAAATGTCTCAGACATGATTCTTGCCGATGACAACTTCGCAACTATCGTTGCTGCGATTGAAGAGGGCAGGCGCATATATGACAATATCCGCAAATCGATTCAATTTCTGCTTTCTTCTAACCTTTCGGAGGTTATCAGCATTTTCTTTGCTACCATACTTGGGTTTACAATACTTAAACCTGCACATATTCTTTTTATTAACCTAATTACCGACTCCCTTCCTGCCCTTGCTCTCGGTATGGAAAAGGGAGAGGCAGATATTATGAAACGCAGGCCTCGCGATCCAAAAGAAGGCATTTTTTCCGGCGGTGTCGGATTCAGCGTCTTTTATCAAGGTATTATGGTGGCTATGCTTACCCTTGCCGCTTATTTAATCGGTGAACGGATTGAAAACGGTGCCTGGAGAATTGTGAATAGCGATGACGGCATGACTATGGCATTTCTCACAATGTCAATGGCTGAAATCTTCCACTCGTACAACATGCGCTCACAATACGGATCGATTTTCGGCATTAAAAACCATAACTTGTACCTTTTTGGTTCAATGATTCTCTCATTCATCCTTACAGCAGCCGTCATATATATACCGTTTTTACGCGATGCTTTTGGTTTTGCACCTATTAGCTTCATTGAGTACGTAACTGCTCTCGCACTATCTATCTTAGTAATACCCATCGTCGAGCTGGTTAAACTGATTCAGCGGAAGGCTAAAAAAGCCTAAATCCTTTTGACAAAATCCGGTTGTGTCATTTGGCACAGCCGGATTCTTATCTTATTCAATAAAAGCCTTATAATAAATACAGGCAGGACTGAAATAAGCATTTGGGCATCTATTGTCATTCAGATTTATAATATAAAATATAAACGGTATATTTAATTCATTACATTTAATCTATGCTTTTTGGCAGGCAGGGCATATATAAGATGTCGTACTTCCGGTTTTTATTGAAACTATTGTTTCACCGCACACCGGGCATGGCTGATTTTCCTTATAACCCACAAGGAAGTAATCCATTGTGTAGCCCCCTTTTTGTCCAAAGAAATCTCTTTCGTAAGCAAACGTGCCTTTTTCAAGCGAAAGGTTCAATATATCCTTTATACTCTTGTAAAGAAGTTTGATTTCATCCTCCTTCATGTCCGATATTTTCTTCTGTGGATGCAGGCGGGCTTTGAATAAAATATCGTGCATATACATATTGCCGATACCGCTGACGTATTTCTGGTTCATCAAAAAGGCCTTGATCTGGGTTTTCTTACCTTTTAGGAGTGATGAAAAATAATCAAATGTAAATCTTTCATCAAAGGGATCAAGCCCTATATCTTTTGTGTTAGGTTCTGATGCAAGTTCATCATCCGTAATAAGCAAAAATTTCCCAAACCACCAAAAACGGGCTGTATATCCGCTTCCATCGCTAAAAACAACTTTTACCTGGTACTTTCCAGCCTGTTTCTTCTCATTATCGAAATACAATATGTCCGCTCCCATACCTAGAGATAGAAGTATGTTTTCACCGTTATTGAGCTCTGTGATAATCCATTTTCCTTTGTTACGGATATTTTTAATTTGAGCACCGGTCACCCGCCTTTGAAACTCATCAGGTGGGACATTAGAGCATTTTTCCTGTAACAGGTTGACAGATTGTATTGTCTTTCCGCACAGGGTATCCCTCATTTGCCCTGAAAGCTTAAAAATTTCAGGTAATTCTGCCATTTTATTTTCTCCCCTTTTTTCTTACTTGTATGTTGGCCTTGTTTCCGTTCCAATGAGTAAAACACCAAAGAGCATACATTTTTTATTTCCATTATATGTGAAATAACAAGAATTTGCAATATATCTTATAAATAGTACAGGGGACGGTTCTATATCCCGGTAATAAGACACAGAACCGTCCTCTGTCTCGCCCCTCAGTCTCACCCAGCTTGTTCATTCATGTTCACTTTATCTCATTGCATTTGATTCGTTTTTCGATAAAATCCACAAACGCATTTGCCTGGTTTTCAAGAAAAGGATAACTTTCCTTAAGAGCCAGCTTGCCATTGCTGTCAAGTTGCTGCATGACATTCGGTATTACAACCCGAGGCTGATTCATTACATCCATATTTAAAAAACTTAAGAGAGTAATAAGATGATCCTGAGCTATGCATGTCCCGCTCATACCTAATGAAACACCGCTTATGGCAGCGGGCTTCCCTGCAAGAACCTGCGGTTCATCATCGCTGACGGGGCGTGATAACCAATCAATGAGATTTTTCAGTACACCGGGAAAGAAATGATTGTATTCAGGTGTAAAGAACCATATACCGTCTGCTGATTTTACTTCCTCACGGACTCTTTTTATCGGCTCAGGCGCAGGAAACTCAATATCTTCATTGAATAGGGGAACGGCCATGTATTCAAGGATGGTAAAATCCACCCGGTTCTCAAGAATTTTTTTCGCTGCTAAAGCCAGTTGCCGGTTATAGGATTCTTTCCGTAGAGAACCAACAATGGCTAATATTCTTATTCTTTTCAATTAAAAGACTCCTTTCTGTAAAGAATTAGTTTATTCGCAGTATTACTTGTTTTTAGCTGGAATTCAGGCTTTAAACTAGTTCTGTCTATCCTTTTCCCATATCACCTTTTTTCTTAGTTTATTATAACATGTTTTCCAAATTAAGATAAATGAAGCAATAAATCCATCGGCAGAAATATTTATTTCCTATCACAATTATCTTTTTAGCATCCTGTATTATATGTTTTCATCCTGATACCAAAGATATGCAAGCCTATTTACAAGCGTATAATTCCTGCAATATTCGTCTGCATTTACTTTAAGAAGACGGCAAATCGTGAATATCTTCTTAACTCATCGGCACCGGCAGCATTAACAATGTCCTTCTTTTCAAGCCATCCTTTTCTGGCTATATTAACGCCATACCGTATATAATCTATGTCATTGATTGAATGGGCATCCGGTGCAATTATAAAGCTGCAGCCGGCTTCTTTCGCATATTTGCAGTATCTCCAATCGAGGTCAAGTCTCCAGGGATTTGCGTTAATTTCAATAATTACCTTTTCCTCGGCTGCCGTCTTGATTATTTCGTTAATATTTATTTTTATTGGCTCGCGCGACAACAGCAGTCTTCCGGTGGGATGTCCCAGTATGGTAACATACTTATTCTTCATAGCCCTTATTACCCTTTCGGTCATCCTGTCCTCATCCATATGCAATGCCGAGTGAACTGAAGCTATGGTGAAATCAAACCTTGACAGAACCATGTCATCATAGTCCACACTGCCATCCGGAAGGATATCCAATTCTATCCCTTTTAATATCATAAAACCTTTATGTTTATTTTTCTCATTCAACCTGTCAATTTCTTCATGCTGAATTTTTATATCTTCTTCGCTCAGCCCACCTGCATAATATGCAGATTTGCTGTGATCGGTAATTCCTAAATATGAATATCCCCTTTCAATACAGGCTTCAGCCAGCTCCTCTATTGTATTTATACCATCCCCGTACAAGGTATGCGCATGAAGTACTCCTTTTATATCCCTGCATTCTATTAATTCAGGTAACTTGCCCTCTTTTGCTGCTTCCAGTTCGCCGTTATTTTCACGTAACTCGGGTGGTATATAGTCCAATCCGAAAACTCTGTATATATCTTCTTCACTTTCGCATTTTATTTGCCGGTCACCCCTGAAAATACCATATTCATTTATTCTCAAGCCTTGCTGTTCGGCAATATGCCTTAATGCAATATTATGCTCCCTGCTTCCCGTAAAATGACGAAGTGCATACGGGTACTCCTTGTCGTTCACAACTGTTAAATTTGCAGTAATCCCGGTTTTAAGCAAAACCGACAATTTGTTGTCACTCCTTGAGTTAACCTGCACTACATTTGGATGGGAAACAAAAAGATCAGTGACCGCTCCGGCATTACTGCCGCTTGCAATGATATCGATACCGCTTACGGTTTCTTTCCTTCTCCTTAAGCTGCCGGCTTCGCCGCACCTTATTATCGTACCGCTCTCCCTGAGCGTTTTTATGATTTCTTCAGCCTGTCTTTCCGCATCCGGATAATGGTATTGCCCTTCATATTTCTTTAAATTCCTGATGCCCCCCAGAATTCTCTGCTGGGTTTTTTCTCCGAAACCTTTAAGCATTGCAAGATTGTTTTCAAGGCAAGCATGCTCCAACTCACTTATTGTCGTTATCCCGAGATTTTCATATAAAGCCCTGACTTTCTTAGGACCCAGCCCGGGTATTCTAAGCATATCTAATAGGCCAGGAGGGACTTCTTTTTTCAACTTCTCGTAATATTCAAGCCTACCGGTGTTCACAAGCTCTCCGATTTTCTGGGACAGGGCTTTTCCAAATCCTTTGAATTCCTTTAGCCTGTCCTCCTTGACCAACATGCCGATATTTTCTTCCATCAGCATTATGGCTCTTGCAGCTTCATAGTAAGCCTGCGACTTAAAGTGGCTTTCTCCTTTTATTTCAAGCATCATTCCAATTTCGTTCAATATTGTGGCAATATCGCTCTTATCCATATACTTTATCTCTCCACATTTCTTTTCATAGGTATAGCCACATTATAATAGCTATTTCCGGCCATTGCTGCAATAGTCAGTCCAACTGCAGCCAGCATATCCCTTTATAATGTTATGATCCATTGTACTAATTCATCGTATTATAATTATTCTTTAATTAATTATACCTTAAATTCTTACGTTTTTTTAAAGTTCCTGTACACAAGCGGTAATAATGCCATGCTTGCAACAGCGGCAAAAGAAATAATGAGTACGTAGGGTTGAATGGTTAGACCCGGAAAATTAATTGAAAATATGCTTATAACATTATTGATATCAAACATTTTTACAGGAATAAGATTAGATAGATGGTAAATCCACAGCACGCTGTCAGATACATTCACAAATGCAGGAATAATTGTTAATGCAGTCATAATAACAAGAACTATATACGGAGATTTTAGTTTTGCTGATAACACCATTGTTAACGAAGAGGATAATATATTTCCAAATATAACTATAGCGGAGTACAAAAGGGCGACCTGTCCCATGGTAAGCGGAATAATTGACAGCGGGTATTGAAGTTGAATCGGGGCATCTTTGCCATCCCATCCAAAAACAGTCATTATTGTAACGTACGAAGCAATTATAAGCAATACGCTAAATAGGATAGTTAAAGATATTCCCGTAAATAATTTGGCACGTATTACTTTATTCTTGCCATATTTTGAGGAAAAGATAAGACCGTCCATCCCATTCGTATATTCGCCTGCAAATAAAGGGGAAATGCAAATTAAGCAGATAAAGCAGATTAAAATTGCTGTTACATACATCTGTGATAAAAACCTTGTATATCCGCCCGTATATGAATATATAAACGGTGTTTTCACTTTTCTGCTTAATTCTTTGGATTTTGCTTTTTCTTCAGGACTCATTGTCGTGTTTTCTATGTTTCTTTCAACCATGCTCTGCCTTATATCGTAGAATTTATTCAAATTCTCTTCGGTAAGCAATAACATTTCCGTTACTCCGTTTGTATTACTATTTAGATTATATACATGACTAATAATATAAAAAACTCCGCTATACGGACGGGCATATTCCTGGTACTCCTCGGTAGCGGAATATCTTCCGTTGGCAACAGGAACACGGGAATATGCTTCTATTGTTTCCGACAATAAATCTCTGTTTATTTCTCTGCCCGACAATCCCCTTCTATATTCCCTGTCCTTTTTCATACCTTCGTAATGACTTTCTAATATTTTCCCGTCTACATAATAATATCCAAATAAAGGACTAACACCGCTAATAGCAGTAAGTAAAATGCCAATAACTAAGATTATGATGGTACTCCGCTTTCGAAGAATTTTTTTATATTCAAATTTAACTAATTCTAAATAGCTACTCACACTTTTTTACCTCCTTGTTAAAATAATACATGTATAGGTCTTCCAGTACTGCCGGTACTGCGACCGCCGTTTCACAGGGAGTTTTGTCCGCTACCAGCCGTAAAAAGGTTTTGTCAGATTCTTCCCGGATATTTATAATTGGATAATTAGCTATTAGATGTTCTGCTGTCCTGCTGTCTACCGAACATTCAAAAACTTTTCCCTCTATTACGTCTATAATTTCTTCAAGACGTCCCTTATGAATGATTTGCCCGTTTTTCATCATTAAAATTACTGATGCAATGTATTCAACATCCGAAACAATATGGGTGGACAGGAGCACAATTCTGTCTTTCCCTAACCTGGATATCAGATTCCGAAAACGAACACGTTCCTTTGGATCTAGCCCTGCCGTAGGTTCATCCAGCACCAGTAATTTGGGATTATTTAACAATGCTTGTGCAATGCCCAGCCGTTGTTTCATTCCACCTGAAAATGTCCTGATTTTCTTTTTTGCCACATCTGAAAGTGACACCAGTTCCAAGAGTTCCGTTGCTTTTTCTTTCGCCCTGGATTTATTAATACCTTTCAAGCTTGCCAGGTAGAGTAAAAAATCATAGGCCGTAAATTCGGGATAATACCCGAAGTCCTGTGGTAGATAGCCCAGGGCATCCCTGAATTCTTCCCTGCTTACATCAATTCCGTTGAATTTTACTTCCCCGCTTGTGGGCTTCAGTACCCCGCATATCATTCGCATCAAGGTTGTCTTACCCGAACCGTTCGGCCCTAACAGCCCGTAAACACCTTCATGTAATGTTAAGGAAATACGGTCAACGGCAATCTTGTTTTTGAACTGTTTCGTTAAGCGGTCAATGACGAGTTCCATTGCAATTCCTCCATTTTCTTAAATAGTTTCACAAGCTCTTTTACACAAAAAATAACTAAGATAATGAATGCTATATCCCAGCATATTCGATATTTTTCGGTATAGATTTCATCTACCTGCGTTGCAAGCAAAATATTCAAGGCACTGACAAAAGTTGTTACAGCACCGCAAAAGTACATTGTTTCCCTGCTTTGTAACCGGTTGATAACAAACAGTGTTCCATAGCAGTTGAGTAAGTATGGCGTCAATAAATACAGTCCAAGCCTGATAAATCCAAAATCCAGTCCAAAGTCGGTTTTGCACGTGAGCAAAAGCATAATGCCAATCAAAAGGGCTAAATTTGCTAATCCCAGTATTCCTAACCGGATAAGGCTGACCTCTAAAAGGTTATATTTACAACTCATTTCAAGCTCTTCCATGTTGTATGTGGTGCTTTTTGCTATCTCACTTATGCTCAAAAGAGAAATAAAAGGAAAAGCGGAGGATACAACCCAAATAAGGGAAACAGAAGCTTTTGTCGAGTATAGACATATGAGCGTAATCATAAATAATACCAATGAACAAATCCAAACCCGTTTTCTTATATATCCTATCTGAGAGCTGATAAATTCAAATCGGCTTGCCCTGGGATAGTCCAGCCGGTTTATAAACTGTTCTTTCCTTGCAGGTGGCGGAGTATCAAAGGCATGTTTTAACTCCTTTTCCAAATTAAACCGCTTTTCTTTTTTGGAATTATAATGCTTATTCCGCATTAGCATTAGAAACCCTCCTCTCTCAAAACGGTTTTAAGTAAATCTAATGCCTTATTCAGCTTGCGGTAAACCGAAAACCGGGAAATATTCATAATATTCGCTATCTCGTTAATACCAAGCTCGTTTGCATACCGAAGTAACAGTAATTCCTGCAAATCGACCGGCAGCATGGATACAGCCTGTCTTACGGCATAATTTATTTCAAATTTTGAAACTTCATCGCTATTACTACTCTGCAGTTGAACTTTGTCATCATGAACATAAAGGGCATCACTTCTGCCTCTTTCTCTATAAAAATCAATACACAGGTTTTTAGCAATAGTATATAAATAAGCAAGGTTCTTTCCCCTGTTAATACGGGGTTTTCGATTGAAATATTTCAGGAAAGTTTCCTGCGTCAAGTCTTCTGCTATCTCTTTATTTTTTACTTTAAAATAACAGTATTTGTATATCTTGTCATACTGATCCTGTAAGTTCAGTGACATAAGAACCCCCTTCTGCTATCCACTATGTATAACGTGTCATGCTCTATAAATGTGCGGTGTTAAAATACATGGAGGGAAAAACACATGTGTAAACACAGAAACATATTTCCAATTTCGAGTCTCGTAAAAGAAAAAAATATGATTGTATATTGAGTATATTGATGTCACACCTGCATATTTATCCAAAAATATGCGGCTATTTTATCTACCGTTTCCTGCAGTGCTGTGCTATCATAACAAGCAATCTCTTTTACACCAAGCTGCGTCATTTCACGTGGCTTTTCCGTGCTTTTCACTTCACCACGGCTTCTTCCTTTGCTATAGTTTGAGATATAGACGATGTGCTTTGCCGCAAAGGCTTCCGCAATGTCAGCAAGAATTTTTCTTTTAATTCCGAACATACCCCCGGTCATGCCTTCAGTCATCACAATCATTATTTTGTTCCTCGCACAATCATTGTAAGTACCATTGATGTATCCCATTGTTTTATTCCGTTGTCATACAATTCAATCCTTTTATCATATTTTCTGTTTATGATTCTCTTAAGCTCATTAACCTCTTCTTCCGTCACAACACCCGGCGCAATATCCGGCAGAGATTCCGCCCAGTCAAGTGCTGTTCCGCGATCAGCATTGATCATATCGTGCGCCATTTCTTTTGAGTATATGGGATTGTCAGGAGTCAAATTTATGGTTATGTAATCGGTGGTAACATTTTTGAAGCCGTGTAATTCCATAATTGACGGCAGTCCCGCTTCACTTAGCGGATAAGCGCAGACATTGTATTTTTTATTTATTTCATTGCAATGTTTTTCTACTCTTTTCCATATCTCTTTTTCAAGTTCTGTTTGTTCCAAAATACAGGGAGCGGTAATATTTATCCCTCTCCTTGCGGATAATACAAGACATACTCCGCCATCTTCCAATACCCTGTATTGCTCTCCGAAAAATTTTGACGGTTCAATATGTTCCTGTACGGTATATGATATGGTAACATCAAAGGCTCCGTCTTGAAAAGGCAGGCTGGTAGCATCTCCTTCCATAAAAGCAATATTCGGAGCATGGCGCGACGCAAACTCAATAAAATTACTATCCCTGTCTATTCCCACAATTTCAGCTTTCGGATACCAACGGTGCAGCGCCTGGAATAATGCACCGGGTCCGCAGCCTATTTCAAGAATTTTGCATTTGTCGTCAATTTTAAATGCCTTCAGGTATTTCTCTTTAAAGATATCAGAAAATCTAAGCGTCCGTGATAAATATAGAGTATTAATTTTTTGTATATATGTAGACCATATTATATTCAACTTAAGCACCCTCCTTATTTAGGGAATAGTCAGGGAATCAAATTCATTATCAGTTATTCAAATTCATTCCTTTTCCCTATTCTTTTTCTATAATAATCAGCGGAATAATCATCTCGTCACCCGTAAATCCTGCATGATCACTAATAAACCTCTTTTCTTTTGTATTGACGATGGATATGTCACCTGTCGCGACAGCAAGATAATCTCCCAGCATACTGCGAAAGTCCTTATGCTCAGTTCCCCATCCGAATAATTTCATTTCAAGCACTTTTTCTTTTGGCAAAAGGAGAAAGCTATCCCCGAATTCCCCGGTAAACTCTATTTCAAACTCGCTTCTCCTGTCTTCCTTCACAAACAGATTCAAAGCCCTGGGTTCAATAGTGGGGATTCTTTTCAGGCAATTCATAATTTTGGGATAATCCTTGATACATACATCCTTCGAGTTCACGTGACCGTGGTCGGCAGTTACAATAACAAGAGTGTCTTTTAGTTCAGCCGCGAGGTTCTTAATCCTTCTTTCAAGTGATGAAATCACCCGTTTTGCTTTATCGCTGTAACAACCGGTTAAGTGCATAATGCTGTCCGGCTCATCACAATAACAATAGCGGAAGAAAGGGAGCAACGAAATATGCTTTTCCACCTGCAGAATTAATCTTCTTAATCACGCTTGTGTATCCGCAATATTTCCAAGCAACACTTTCCTCAGCCACCTTCTCTCCGGTCTCGGTATCAGTATTAAGAAATACTATCACATTCCTGTCTATCTGCGGGAAATAACAGTTCCACCCAAGCCAACCATGTTCGCAGGGAGTAAGGCCGCTGGCAATTGGTGTTGTAGCCGCAACGGTAGTCGGCGGAAAAGTGGAACTGTATGTTCCTGCCATGTGGGTGTTGAAAAATCCGTTCTTTTCAAGATTGTGTTCAATAATGTACTTACCCATTCCGTCAAGAAGTATAACTACGACATTTTTATAATCTTTCTCAAGATACCGGTCGAGCAGCTTAAGAGTTCCGCCGTTTGTAGGTAATCCCCATTTCTTCAAAATTGAATTTGCAAGATTCGCTATTGAATTGTTGTAATCCGGATAAACAATATCTATATTCGTGTCCTCCTTTCAATACCCGGCAGGAGTGAGCATTGCTTTTGCAAAATAGTATGTATTTGAAATTTCTATATTAACATACATTAACTATACTTGCAAAATATTGTGTTAAATAATTATAAACTACCATTTTGAACTTATCAATAATAAAAATGGTATATCCAACATGTTAACTATCTGTTTTTCACGTTCTTTTTTGTTGTAACCTCTTTTTGCTTCAGGGGCTGCATTTAGTTTAATAATTAACTAAGTAAATAATTTCAAATTGTTAGTTCTCAAGCATTGCTATTTATTAGTTTATGTTATAAACTAGATAATGTCTATTATTGGATATTGTGGAAGGAATGTTTGTATTAGTATAACTATGAAAGGATATTGTATTGATAATACTTAACCAAATTGAAACCAAATCAATCAGCCATCATATGAGTGCTTAGTCTGCACCCAAAGTTATTGCAGATTACCATGTAGAAAACGGAATAGCTATAAATGAAGATTCAATTATTGAAGTATTACCATTAACAAAGAAAAACGAAACATCACCGGAGATTCATACAACACCGTACTTTCAGTTGCAAAGGAGAGTTATAAAAATGCAGAAAATCTGGCTAATATTGATTATCATGGCAGTAACTCTGAACTTTTCAGCGTGTAGTTTGCAAAACAACTCAGAAAAAGCAAGTTTAAGCGGAGATATAGAGATAAATACATTGGCTGAAAATATAGGAAAAACTAAGGAGGAAGTATTTGAGAGTTTAAATATTGTTGAAGGTGAAGATGTAGAATTATCCGATAAATTACCCGGTGCATACATTTTAAAAACTAAGCAAAAATTTGCCAATGAAGACTTTCTTCTTGCTCTTACTTTTGATTTAAAAAATGGTAAAATGTACGGATTCATGTATATTAAAGATTTTGAAAACAAACCCGAAGAGGGATATAATCTTGCAAAAAAATTATATGATGCTTTAAAGGAAGAATACGGAGAGCCTATAACATATCCCTTATTACCACATAGAATGTTGAATATGCCAAGCTATGAAAAAATAGGGTCTGGAGACGTATCCTATTATCTGGAAACATGGAAGGCTGAAAAGGATATGTCAGTAACACTGCGATTAACCTATGTCCCGGATGTAGGTGTTCGAATTACGATTGAATATCAAATATAGGTGCCAATAGAACGCACTGGTATTGAATCACAACAGTAATAATTACCAATTAAGTCAGGACTAAGGCAGAGGACAATTCTGTATTCCTGCATTAAGGCACAGAACCGTCAGGCTGTGCTAAATACAAGAAAAATGTAAGTCTTTTTTGGCTTTTTAGCTTATAACATGAAAAGAATAATAAATATATAGTTGGAGTTATGAAATAATAAAGAGGTTGAGTAGGGTTATAATCCTACTCAACCTCTTTAACTACATATTTTCAGATTCTGACCTCAAGCCCGTGTTTGACAATGGCTGTACCGATGCCCTTTCGCTGGAACTCGCACTTCTTCTCAGCATGGTTATCACTCTCCCCATGCCTGACTGCAAGGCTATTTACAGTTTCATATTCATACAGTTTTATCTATCGGATTATATAATTATAATTATTCATTTCTTAGCCCACCATTCTTCTTCCTTTGCCTGCTCCATTTGGCAAGGTTCTTATGCCATTGCTGTTTTTGCCGCAAATACCCCGCCTTGTCGTCGGAAAACTCTGCTTCCCGTTTTAACCGCAAATAACTCTCCCATCGTTCTTTAGAGAGTTCGCCCTTCATGATTGCAGCCTTGATTGCGCACCCAGGCTCGGTTTGATGATGGCAATCGCTGAATTTGCATTTGCCAAAAAAACTCTCCACGTCGTTGAAGGCTTCCCCAAGTCCAATGCTTACATCCCACATGCCAAGCTCTCGCATGCCAGGCGTATCGATAATCATAGCCCCGTCCGGCAGCATAATAAGCTGCCGACGGGTTGTCGTATGGCGGCCTTTTGAATCATCTTCGCGAATATCGCCTACCGCCATAATCTCTTGTCCAGCAAGTGCATTAACAAGACTTGATTTGCCAACTCCGGATGAACCGAGAAATACAACTGTCTTGCCTGGCTTCAAGTAACTCTTTAACGAATCCAGCCCGAAACCCGTTTTTATACTTATTACATACACATCTATTCCTGCTGCAACCCTTTGCGCCGCCAGCATTTGTTCAGAGTAATCATCCACCAGGTCAGCCTTTGTCAGTATAACCACCGGCACAGCTCCGGACTGCCATGCCAGGGTAACGTATCGTTCCATGCGCTTTAGGTTAAAGTCATAATTAAGTGACTGCATTATAAATACATAGTCGAAATTTGCCGCTACTGCCTGCTCTCCGCGGCCGGGCAGGGGATCACGTCTTGAAAAGAAAGATTTTCTTTTAAGGGTCTTTATAATCAGGCTGTCCCCTCTAGGGTTGTAATCTATCAGCACAAAATCGCCTGTGGTCGGAAAAGCTTCCAACCCTCCGAAATAATATATGCTTGATTTTAATCTTCCAAATATATATCCATATTCACAAATTAGTTCATACCTTTCCTTGTGTACTGCCGTAACACGGGCCGGGATACCGTCTGTGTCTTCCGGCATCATTGATGAAGTAAACCCGTAATCTTCCAAATTCAACATTTGAACCCTCCAGTATCATCAGTATTGATCTATTGTTAAGATTATTAAGAAAATAGATAATCTCTTTCATAAATCACCACTCCTTTCGGTACTCGATTAATATTAAGTTAATTATATAAACTAAAAACGGAAAGCATGAATTGGACAGGTCTGAAAACAAAAATACCGCAGAAAGCAGCCTTTAGACGTTACTGCAAACTGCGGTTTACGAATAAGCATGCAAAAAGCACACCTATTCGATGTGCCGTATAATTTACAGTATTCACGAAAGGTTACTTTACATATACCATGCCGCTATTCAGTTTTATGATATAACCACCTTATATAAAGCTGTCATAAACATCTCCCCTTTCATTTACGGGTTTGGCAGCTACTGATATACATATATTACCTTTTATGAGCATAGTTTTCAACATATTGGCAGAGAGATTTTTTAATTATAACAAAACTTTATTTTGTGGTATTATCCCATTGATTTGGTTAATTATACTCTTTGCAGATTTTCGATACATTTGCACTTTTATAAAAACAGCATCCTGACTCTCTCATTTGCTACCATTAAAAATTCCTGTGCCGACATATAAGTTCCGTCGTTATCATGCAAATGTAACGCCATAAGCCTATTACCATACAGGCTTAACAAGTCTGCCCCCTTTGTGTAGCAGTTTTCATGTCCGCTGTCATAGCAGAATCCAAGCCTGCCGGATTTAATATTTTCAAAAACAAATTGCAGATGTTCAAGCCTTCTCAGGTTTTTCAGCGCTATGTTCACTTCCTTTTGCTCCGCTAATTCAACAAGGTATTTTATTCTGTCCAACCCGAGCTGTGTCGGCGGCGGGGGTGTATCTCCATTGATCAGATGTATTACTACCGTAGGAATATTGTGTCTGGAGCAATCCAAAATGCATTGGGCATACCTTTTAACAATATCTTTCGCGTATATACTTTCCGTCCATATATAATTTGTCTTATCAAAGGGCGCATGTATATTCTCAATTTCTAATCCTGCATTCCTTGCAATTTCCGGTAAGAGATTTTTATCACCTTCAAAATCTTTGAATTCATCTCCCCATCAAAGAAATACATAATCAAAACCAGCTTCCTTTATTAACTTAACTCTCTCTTCATTTTTTATCTGGTATCCAAACCAGTAATATATACCTGTCTTTATCATTATTAATACCTCTCTGTAACTACGGCCATTTCCTTTTACATGTTGTTTTATTTCGGCATATATTTATTAGTCCTGGAGGGAGCCTTCTTCAAAATACTCTATCAAGAACACAGTGCATTGGTATTAAGTTCAACTGCCGGCTCTTCGCTTTTCCGAATCCTATGACGCACATAAAAGAAGATGCCGACCTGGCCAAGCCCTGTTAATCCCCAGGTAACCGGATAACAGGCAAAAAGCGTAACTATTGTGGGGGACCAGACAAAGACAGTTTTAAGCCAGATAATACGCATGAAGCAGGCTCCTATCAGTGTACATATCATAGGCAAAAACGAATAACCCATGCCACGACTCAGGCCGGGGAATACATTCATCATACCACAGGTAAAATACGCAACCATCAAGACTTTCATACGTTGCATACCAAGCTCGATGACCTCAGAGTCGGATGTATACAAGCCAAGCAGCGGCCTTCCAAAAAGCAATGTGGCACCACCCATGATAATCCATGTAGAAAAAATCAGTACTGTACATATCTTTGCAATTTTATCAATTCGGTCATACTTTTTCGCTCCCATGTTCTGCCCTGTAAAAGTAATGGCCGCATTGTAATATCCGTTCATCGCTGTGCCTACAAAACCTTCTATATTTTTTGAAGCAGAAGTGGCAGCCACCATAACGGATCCGAAAGAATTGACCGCTGACTGGATAAGTACGTTGGAAATGGAGAATAAAAAGTTCTGCATACCAGCAGGCAGGCCAATCCTCACTATCTCCTTCAGCTTGTACCCTTTAATACGTATCTGCCGGGGTATAAAACGTATACCCCTGTCGCTCCGAAGCAAACAGGCCATAACCAACCCCATGGCAAGAGACTGGGATATGACCGTAGCCCATGCAACACCATCAACACTCATGTGCAGCACTATTATAAAGAATAGGTTGAGTATTACATTCACAATTCCTGAAATGAAGAGGTAATACATCGGCCGCCGGCTGTCTCCAACAGCACGCAGAATTGCTGCACCAAAGTTATATATCATTGTGACAGGTACTCCCACAAAGTAAATTTTCATATACAGAACCGACAGATCCAATATATCTTCCGGAGTGCCCATTAGAATTAGCAGGGGCTTGCAAAAAATTAATCCCATTGCCATAACAAACAGGCCGCCTATTATGCTTATAGATATGGAGGTGTGTACAGAATCACTCAAGCCTGACGCTTGACCGGCTCCGTAGTCTTGCGCCACTACCACGGCCGTGCCTACCGATAGCCCCATAAATGTGTTTACTATAAGATTTATCAGGGGGCCCGCAGCACCTACTGCAGCCAGCGCTTCCTTGCCTGAAAACCGTCCGACAACTATCATATCCGCAGCATTAAACATTAACTGTAATATGTTCATTGCAATGATAGGTAATGCGAATATTAATATCTTGCTGAACAGCGATCCGTTGCACATATCAATATCACGGTTCTTTGATGACATACGAATATTCTCTTCCTTTACTTGTTATATTCATTATTTAGACTTGAGCAGTATTTTATGTAACCTTTGTAGCCTACAATAGCTATTATAACATAATAAGACTGCAAAGCAACC